>Ga0265594_1000484_pt1 | contig 32867 bp, 30 predicted proteins | sample saktaG_11_FD_190147 | JGI IMG/M metagenome (GOLD analysis project Ga0265594, IMG submission 190147) | Saline water microbial communities from Sakinaw Lake, British Columbia, Canada - sak_2011_5_24_80m | ecosystem: Environmental > Aquatic > Non-marine Saline and Alkaline > Saline ... | reverse complement strand
TGGTAGGAGCCTCCTAAAGTAGTCAAGCTACATAAGTATGAAACAAATCCACAGTGCCTAAAGATATTATAACAATAGAAAGAAAGGAATTACTCAATCTATCATTACAGTATTGAGTATACAAGGATAAAATGAAAAAAACATTACTTTTATTTGTTGCTCTTTTTCTGGTTGTTGGATTATATGCGTGTAGTCCCGAAGAAGAAGATCCAATAGATAACCCAGTTCAGACAATTGAACTAACGTATGCTGACTGGGGTAATCAGGATTTTAATCAACGAATGATTGATGCATTTATGGCTGAATACCCAAATATCCGTGTAACCTTACGTACAGATATTGAAGGTAGTGGTGCAGCGTTTACTGGAAATCTTGTAACTGCAGCACAAGCTGGTTTATTACCTGATGTTTTCGCAACTGACAACGTCCCTACTATAATTAATGCAGATTTAACGCTGGATATTGCTGATTTATGGGATGCTGATCCAGATACTGATTTGGTTTATGATAACATCGCTTTAACAGGTGTTTATAACAATAAGAGATTTGCTGTTCCTTCATTCCAGTTCATCAAGGGTATCATGATTAATTTAGATATCTTTGAAGATGCGAATTTAGTAACAACAGACGATTATAGAATTGACAACGACGGTTATCCTGTTAAGAATTGGACTGACGAAGAATTTGTTGCAATTGCAAAAGCAATCAAAAATTTTGACTTGCTTGATATTGAAAATTTAGTCGTTGGATTAGATACTTGGTATGGATCTCCTGATTTCCAACAGGTTTGGCCAATGATGAATGATGCTGATGTCCAATATGATACATGGGACGGTTCTGCATTCCATTACACATCAACTGATTGGATTTATGCAATGCAAGAAAAAGTTAAACTTCATCAATTAACAGATGGAACAACAACTCGATTTGATCCTGCGGACCTAGAAAGTACTCCAGAACTTTCTGGATACCTTATTCAAACAGGTTATGCAGCGATGGATATTGAAGGTTCATGGCAATTTGGTATTATCAATGTTGCTAAAGAAAATAGTAATATCAATTTAGGATTCTGGCCATACCCAAGCGGTAGTGCTGGTTTGTTCCCACCAACAATTCTTGATTATCAAGCGATTTCTTCACAAACAGAACATCCAGAAGAAGCTTATTTGCTTGCTAAATGGATGACATTTGGACAAGATGGTTGGGAAGCTCGTTTAAATTTCCTTGAAGCAGATCGTGATGAAGCAATTGCCAATGGAGATTTACCAGTTCATTTAGATAGATTCCCTGTAGGTGATTATCCTGATGTTTGGGAAAGAGTTTATGATTTGGTAGACGATATTGAAGGTTTAAATTATACTTTAAATTGTATTGAATATTCAAAACCTGATCTTGATAAGTGGTTACCAGGTTATAAAGATTTCTGGGCATGGGTAAATGATCCAGAAAATCCATTTAACTGGGAAAGCTTAGTTATAGCTGGACCAACTGCCGTACCAACTTATGCAGCAGAATGGGAAGATAAAGCAAATGAAATAGTTCAAGGACAACTAGAAACTTTAGGTGCTGATTGATTTAAATTTTAATGGTAAAGGAAGGGTAAATACCCTTCCTTAATCCATTATTAATATAGGGAGGAATCATGAAAAAAATAACCTTATTCTTTAAAAAAGGAATTAACAAAATAAAAACAGTCTTTACCAGTTTAAATGCAAAGAAGAGTATCATTATCTTACTTGTGTTTGTCCTACTATTGGTTATTGGGCTTTCTTTTTTTAAGCAATCATCGATAGATACTTTTTATGATACCTCGGATTTAGTATACAATTATCAAAATGAAACATTAAGTACTGCATACAACATTCCACAATATACTACGGTTATGCAAGAATATATGGATCTCAACATCGTTGAAACTGATGTAGAAAAGACAATTTTAACCGGAGAAATGTCAGGTCAGGTTATCACAGAAAGTGATTCAGATTATGGAGCTCTTGTTAGCGATTATATTGTAAAGACTGGATTAAGTCAGGATGTTTATCTCTTAGATAGTGATCATTCAGTATCTTTTGTTAATACCAGTACTGAAAGTGGTTTATTTTATCTTGCTATTGACTATTATGAATTGGAAGCAAGTATTGATAATACTCAAATAAGCATAACAATTAATGGTGAGAGTCCTTTTTATGAAAGCCAAACGCTAGTCTTACCTTCTAAATGGGTTTTGACTACAAATGAGTTCACTTTAGACAGATATAAAAATGAAATTCAACCAAGTTCAGATAAGGTTGAAGAATGGTTTAATCACAAAATATCTGATTACAGAGGAATGCACCCTGGACTATTTGCTTTTGAACTGAGCGAAAATGATGTGATTGAAATCCATTATGTAAATGGACAACTTCTTTTAGGACAACTTTATTATGTATTAGAAGATCAAATTCCTACTTATGATGATTATTTGCAATCTCATGGAGATGCACCTATCGTCAATGACAGCATCACTGTTGCTGCAAGAGAAATGGACTCAAGAAATGATGCATCCATTCGATTGAGAGCAGAACAAGATTCATCTAACCTATATTACAACACGCAATTTTTAAGATTAAATGTTATCTTTGGTGATTCGTGGCAAAATAGTGGCCAAGCAGTTACTTATAAAATTGATGTTGAAACTTCTGGTTACTACTACCTATCATTTAAGTATCGTCAATATATGATTAAAGATATGCCCGTATTTAGAAAGATAAGAATTGATGGAGATGTACCATTTGATTTATTAGATAGTTATGCATTTCCATATACAGTTTCATTTATTAATAGAACCTTAACTGATGAAAATAATGAAAACCTTAAGATATATTTAGAAGCTGGCTCACATGAATTAACATTAGAAGCAGTTAATTATCCATATCGTCAAACCATTGAAACAGTACAATATGTCATGAATGAAATTCAACAATTATCGTTAAGCATTAAGCGGTACACAAGTGGCGGAACTGACAGATATCGTGACTGGGATATTGAAACTTATTTTCCAACAGCATCTTCCGATATTCTCAATTGGGTTCAATTACTTGAACAAACCTATAATAGACTACTCAGTCTTTCTGAAGTCAAAGAACCTTCTGAAATTGGTAATTTAAAGGTTGCAGCTACAAGGCTTGTAGCAATAGCAAACGATATTAATAAATTACCAAGTCATATGGTTCAATTTTCTGATGGTGACTCATCTGTTAACCAGATGCTTGGTAACTTAATGCAGCGACTAATGCGTTCAAATCTAGAATTAGAAAGAACAATCATTCATGGTGATGTTCGCATTCCAAAGCCATATTCCAACTTCTTTGTTAGCTTTTGGGAAGGAACAAAACGCTTAGTTTTATCGTTTGTCAATAATCCGTATTCTTCATCATCACGCTCAGATAATGAAATTACTGTTTGGGTTAATCACGCAAGACAATATATTGAAATTATGCAATCGATGATTGATGAGAGATATGATGGACCCATGAAGATTACGTTATCCCAAATGCCTGATCAAAACAAATTAGTATTAGCGAATGCAAGTGGTCAATCACCTGATATTGCCGTCGGTGTAAATCACTGGATTCCTTATGATTTCGCAGTAAGAGATGCATCGTTAGATCTTAGAAAGTTTGAAGGTTATGAAGAGCTTGTATCCCATTTTTCAAAAGGTGCGATGATCCCTTATGTATTTGAAGATGGTGTTTATGGTCTACCAGAGACTCAGAACTTTTGGGTAACTTATTATCGTAAAGATATTTTAGACAGTATTGGTATTACACATATTCCACAAACATGGGATGAAATTATTGAAATTTTGCCACTTTTACAAAGTTATGGTATGAATTATTTTGAACCGCTAGCTCAATACAGTGGACTTAAACCATTTGTTGCTACACTTCCATTTATATATCAATTTGGTGGAGATTTATATTCACCCGATGGTATGCAAACAAGTATTAATAGTGAAGAAACTTTACGAGGTGTCACATTGATGTCTGAACTCTTCACTTTATATAACATGCCTAAATATGTAGGAAGTTTCTATAATCATTTTAGATATGGACTTCTACCTATAGGTATTTCGGATTTATCAACTTATATTTTATTAGATACAGCAGCTGTTGAGTTAGATGGATTATGGGGCATGGATCTTCATCCAGGCGTATTAGATCCAGTTACTGGTGAAATTAATCGATATGCAGCAGTTGGTGCTCAGGCATCAATGATTATGAGTGATACGCAATACCCAGATGAATCGTGGGATTTCTTAAAATGGTGGATGTCTACTGATGTTCAAAGTGATTTTGCTTTCCTACTTCAATCAACTTACGGCCAAGCATATTTCTGGAACACAGCTAATATCGATGCATTTAAAACTTTATCAATGCCAAAAGAATATAAAGATATTATTCTTGAACAATGGGATTATGCACTTGAAGCATCACGTATTCCTGGAGCATATATGGTTGAACGTGAAATTAGTAATGCATGGACAAACATCGTATTTAATAATGAAAATCCAAGACAAGCCTTAGATGAAGCTGTACGAATATCAAATCGTGAAATCATTTATAAAATGGCAGAATTTGGGTATACATATAAAGGAGAAATCATCAAGGAGTATATTGTTCCGAGTATTTATAATATTGATGATTGGTTAACGGAGGTGCCTCATGATTAAGAAAATGAATCATCCGGCATGGTTTATTGTACCTTATTGGACATTATTCTTTGTCTTCGTTGTCGTACCTGTATTAGCAGCAGTATTTCTTTCATTTACTTATTTTAATGCTATACAAGCTCCAAAATTTATTGGAATTACAAATTATATTGAATTGATTACAATGGATACCGTATTTATGCAATACGTTTTATCCAATACACTTAAATTTGCTCTAATTGTTGGCCCTTTTGGGTATTTACTCTCCTTCTTGCTCGCATGGATGTTGGCTCAAATTCCATCAAAAGCCAGAACAGTTCTCGCCATCATATTGTATTCTCCATCTTTGACAATGGGGGTTGCGATGGCTTCCATGTGGCGCATCATTTTCTCGGATGACTCACAAGGATATTTAAACAGTATACTACTTAATTGGGGGATTATATTAGAACCTATTCAGTTTCTGCAATCTCCGCAATACTTGATGACCATTATGATTGTTGTTTCCCTGTGGAGCAGCATGGGGGTCGGATTTTTAGCCATGCTTGCAGGGGTTCTTAACATTGATCAAACCCTTTATGAAGCCGCTTATGTTGATGGTATCAGAAATCGAGCGCAAGAAATTTTCTATATAACTATTCCATCAATGAGACCACAAATGCTATTTGGAGCCGTTATGGCTGTGGTGACCACCTTCCAAGCAGGAGGTATTGGGGTTGCTCTCTCCGGATCAAACCCGACACCGCAATATGCTGGACAACTCATCGTTAATCATATTGAAGATTTTGGCTTTATTAGATATATGATGGGTTATGCAGCAACAGTCAGCGTTGTCTTATTACTCATGGTTTATTTCATATCCAAGGTGACTTGGCGAATCTTAGGGGAAAGGGAGTGATGACATGGCTAAAGGTAGAGGCTCGTTCCAAGGAACAAAAATAAATCCAACAGCATTTCACAGAAGTCAGATTCCTTTCTTTGCATTCTTAATTCCATTCTCACTTTTGATGCTAATGCCAATATTATTCATTATCAATCATGCATTCAAACCTCAAAGCGAATTATTTGCTTACCCTCCTAAGTTTTTCGTTAGAACACCTACTTTCGATAATTTTTTGGAATTATCAAGAATTGTTTCAGCATCAGGTGTACCTTTTTCTAGATATTTTGTTAATAGTTTGCTTGTCACTGTTATTGGTGTGACGTTAGCAATTTTTATCACTGCATTTTCAGCATATGCATTATCAAAACTAAAATTTAGAGGGAAGAAATTCTTATTTGAATTAAATACACTAGCTTTGATGTTTGTGCCTATTGCTGTTATGATTCCTAGATATCTAATTATTGCTAAATCAGGACTTATTGATTCATATGCAGCACACATATTACCAGTTATTGTCATGCCGGTAGCAATGTTCTTGATTAAGCAGTTTATTGATCAGACGCCAAATGAGTTGATAGAATCAGCTAAGATAGATGGCGCATCTGAGATGCAAATCTTCTTTAAGATAATTATGCCGATTATTGCTCCAGCTATAGCAACCGTTGGAATTCTAGCTTTTCAAGCAATCTGGAACGATACGACAACTTCAGTATTATATATTAATGATGAAAGTAAACGAACGCTCGCGTTCTATATGATGAGTTTAACCTCTATGCAGGGCAATACAGTTGCTGGTCAAGGGATGGCGGCTGCTGCAGGGTTACTGATGTTTATTCCAAATCTGTTGTTATTCATTATTCTTCAAAGTAAAGTGATGAATACAATGGCTCATTCAGGTATTAAATGATGAAAAAATTTATTATAGCATTAATCATTATGCTTGCGGTATTGATTCCATCCCTAAACGTTTCTGTCAGTGCCAATGGCCTACCTTATGCAACTTACACATATTCATCTGCAAATCATCGTTTTGTTTGGACTCAAGACGCGTATTTACCTCTGTCCGTCAGTTATGATTTAGGAGGTTTAACCCTTGATACACCAAACGATATGACAATCGATAGTAATGATAACGTCTATATTGCTGATACTGGAAATTCTAGAGTTATTAAATATAGTCTACAAAACGATGTTGTTTCAATTATAGGAGATGGTATCCTAGATCAACCTACTGGTGTCCATGTTGGACTTGATGGAAGCCTATATGTTGCTGATTTTGGTACAAAAGCAGGTTATCAATTCCTTTATGATGAATTATCTGATTCTTATTCACTAGGTTCAACTTATACAAAACCAATTAATACACCTTATTTTGCAGCAGGAGATGCATTTGATCCTACCAAGATTATTACTGATAGAGGTAATAATGTTTATATGTTATTAGCTGGTAATATTAATGGACTTGCTGAATTTGAAAATAATGGAAATTTCTTTGGATTCTTTGGTGGTAATACACTACCGAGTACATGGGATAATATTTTAAAATCAGTTTTATTTGATGAAACACAACGTAGACAATGGTTTAAAATGATACCTAAACCGGTTTATAATATTGGTGTTGACCATGATGGTTTAATTTTAACGACTACAAAAGGCAATGATGGATATTTGAAATTAAATATTGCTAACTTTGTTTATAATCAATCAACTTGGGGGTTCGATAACGTAGAAGATATGTTTGTTGGTCCCTATAATACAATATTTACGATTACTTCAAGTGGTTATATTACTGAATATGGTCCAGATGGTTCTGTTTTATTCATTTTCAGTGGAACAGATACGTATAATCAAAAAGGATTATTTAAATATCCAACTGGTATTTCAGTGGATTCTAAGAGCAATATATATGTTGTTGACCAAGAAACCTCAGCCCTTCAGGTATTTATTCCTACTGAGTTTGCTAATTTAGTTCATTATGCCATCGATTTATATCAGGATGGTAAATATGCTGAATCACTGGTTCCATGGCAAGAAGTACTTCGAATGAACAGTCTTTTTGATTTAGCGAATAAAGGCATCGGTAATGCATATTTTTCGGAAATGGATTATGAAAAAGCAATGGAATATTACCGAGTTGCAAGAGATACTGATGGATTCTCTAACGCTTTCTGGGAAGTCAGAAATGATGCACTTCTTAATAGTGGTGAGATTATCGTAGGTGTATTTTTAAGTATGATTGTGCTCTATTTCGTTAATAGATTTGTACATTTTATGGATTATGTTCGAAAACCATTTAAGAAATTAAAGACTTTCCTTCAAAAATTTAAACTTTATAATGAATTGGTTTTCCCATTTTATATCATTAGACATCCAGGTGATGGATATTATGGTATTAAACGAGAGAGCAAAGGTTCAAACCTTTCAGCAACCATTTATTTATTATTATTCTTTGCTGCATATGTTTTCTGGATCTTTAAGACAAGTTTTCTTTTCAATAACATAATTCCAGCAGAAATAAATATGTTTCAACAGATGACAACAATCTTTGTCCCATTCTTATTATGGGTATCCGCAAACTATCTTGTTTGTAGTATCAGAGATGGTGAAGGTAAATTTAGTGATGTTTACCAAGCAACTGCATTTTCGTTATTACCAATGATTATTACATTACCATTGGTTACGATTATTTCTAATGGTTTAACTTATAATGAAGCATTTATCTATTCAACATTAATGTTTATTGGTGTTGCACTAACGATTATTTATATGATTGTAATGGTCAAAGAAATTCACTTCTATGACATGAAACCGACAATATCAAATATATTAATCAGTATTTTTACTGGAATCATGATTTTAGCTATACTTTTCATTATCTACTTATTGCTAAATGAAGTTTGGACACTCTTGTCCGATATTGTAAGGGAGTTGATCAACCGTGGCTAAATTTATAAAATACATGATTGTGTTCATCTTATTTACAATGCTGACATTTGGGATTGTTTATGCTGGTAACAGTAATGAACCTCTCGCAGATTTAGAAACAGTAGAAAACTATCCATACATTAATGAGTTATTATTAGAAAGTTCTAGATATACACAGACTGATGAAGTGTCTCAGCAAGTATTAGATGATTACCATAACTTATATACACTATCATATACACCATTGGAACTTGACACCTTAGGATTTGAATTAATGTTTGATACAAGTGAACTCGCAGTTTATTTTGAAAAGGATTCTTTCTCATTGATGGTTCAAAATAAGGAAACAGGATACTTTTGGTCATCTCGTCCTGAATTCCAAGGTATTTCAGGAACAAGAGAAGATAACACAGCAAATAGAAATTTGATGAATTCTGGATTATGGGTTGATTATGTTAGGGCTCAAAAAATTTCGTCTTCGACATTAACTACTGCATCTTTATATACATTAGCAGATGTCAAGTATGCAAATGATGCCTCAATCACACCTGAACATCCAGATCATCTCAGACCATATGAATTAGAACTTGGAAGTTATTTAACTCGAAATGTAGCTGTTACAATTGAAAGTCAAGGAGCAACCTCATTTTTAACGCATGTTAATATTAAAGAAATTGATGTTGAATTTGATGTTGAAATTAGTTTGAATGAAGGAGCACTTGAAGTCTTTATTCCAGCTGAAAGCATTGTTGAAACTGGAGATTTATATCGTTTATTAGGTATTCAAATCTTTCCCTATATGGGTGCTGCAAGAGAAGCTAATGTTCCAGGTTATGTATTAATACCAGATGGTGTTGGTGCATTAGTACGTATGAATCAAAGATACAATACGTATTTCCAAGCGCGATTTTATGGTGCAGATTATGGTTATCAATCTGCAACTTTACCACAATTATCGATTCCTATTTACGGTATAGTTCATGAGCCAGGGCAAAATGGGTATTATGTTAATATTTTAGAAGGAGCAGAAAATTCCACATTGCTTGCTAGTTTCTGGGGAGATAATACGAAGTTTAATAGAATTTCTTCTAGATTTAATGTTAGACAAATCTTCAAAAATATAATAAATAAAGCTGGAGATGGGAATGATACTATCGCTAGCGAAATGAGTGTTTCTAATTATCGTATTGCTTATCACTTTTTAGGTGATGAAGATGCATCATATGTAGGGATTGCCAAAGATTATCGTGATTATTTAACCCAAGAAGGCATTTTATCTACAAATGAAAAAGTTGTTGATAATCAGATACCAATACAATTTAGTTACATTATGTCTGATCAAGAACCTTCTTTTATAGGAACAACCAAAGTTACAATGACTACAATTGATCAAGTGAAGACAGCTTACGATTTCTTTAAGTCAAATGGGATTACAAATCAGCAACTTACCCTGATGGGTTGGAGTAAAAATGGATTTGTCAATCGAGCACCTTACGCAACGAGAATCTCAGGTAAGAGTGATTATGAAGATTTCGCTGATTATGTAATTAACGATGGAAATACACTTTACTTAGACAATGAGTATATCTTGTCATCAGAATTATCATCTCGCATTTTATATAATAGAGATGTTGCTAAAAACTTATCGAAATTGAAGATGGTATTTTATAGACGATCTTTAAATGGACAGATTACCGATTTATATCTGTTATATCCTGATAGAACTTATGCTTTAGCAGAAGATGATATTTCATTTTTCAGTAATTTAGGTGTCTCAGGATTATCAATGACAACGTTTGGTTCAACATTATTTAGCTATTATGATGGACAGAATTATAGTAGATCTTCAGGTATATCATATTATCAGATGACAGCTGAACTTTATGATTCATTAACACTGTCAAGACCCAATGTATATCTTTATGAATATATTGATGGTTATATGGATTTACCTATAACGAATAGTCAATATGATTATTATACAGATTTGGTTCCTTTGATTCCAATTATTTTAAAGGGAAGCATTTCATACTATACACCATATCTAAATTTCAATGCATTGGCAGAGGATAGATATTTAACGATGGTCGATTTTGGAATTAATCCAAGTTATATCTTAACTGAAGAACAAACCTATGAAATGAGATTTACACCAGCTAGTGTCTTTTACACAACGACGCTTTCCGATTATCAACAAGAAATCCTTGATACATATCAATTTGTCAATGATGCACTTAAATATGTTACGGGAGCATCGATTGAAAATAGAGAAGTTATTCAAACAGGATTGGTTTTGGTAACATATTCTAACGGTGTTCAGATTTATATTAACTATAATTACACCAGTCAAACGGATGGTTTAATTACGATTCCAGCAAGAAGTTATAAGGTGGTGGAATCATGAAAAAAATAAAAGCATTTTTCACTTCAATTACTAAAAAAGTATCTAGTTTTGTTTCTAGAACTTGGGAGATTGTGAGTTCTTTTTACACCTATAAGGTTTCAGTTATATTTGAAAAAATTGGATATGCGCTTTCTCATAACTTTGTGTTACGAAAAAAAGATTTAAGATTAACAATTTTAGGATTTATAAAAATCAAGATAACACGTAACAACCGTGAAGCATTCTATGGATATATGTTTGTCTTACTTTGGATTTTAGGCTATTTAGTCTTTACACTATATCCAATGTTTTACTCGCTATTTCTAAGTTTTCATGAGGCATACTATAGTCTTCAAGATGGCGTTATAACGACATATATCGGTTTTCAAAATTACTTAAACATATTTAGAAGCCAAACGTTATTACCATTATTTGGAACGTATCTTGGTAAGATGGTTATCGCTGTACCACTCGTTGTTGTATTTTCAATAATGATTGCTGTTCTTATCAATAACCCAATCAAACTTAAAGGATTTTGGAGAACGATTTTCTTCTTACCTGTTGTAATTTCTACAGGTCCAGTTATTTCTGAATTAACAAATCAAAATGCAACATCGTTACCATCACTTCAGGATAGTTCAGTATTAAATTATATTTCAGTAAACCTTGGATCGTGGATAGCTAATCCACTTGAGACATTACTCACATCAATGCTGTTGATTTTGTGGTATGCAGGTATTCCGATTTTAATTTTCCTTGCAGGACTTCAAAAAATCGATTCATCAATTTATGAAGCCGCTTCTATTGATGGTGCTTCACCTTGGGATCGTTTTTGGAAAATCACATTACCTTCAATTCAACCTCTGGTTGCAGTAGCGGTCATCTATATCGTTGTTTCAATGTCACTATTCGTCGAAGCTGGAGGCATTCTTGATATGGCTAGAAACCATATGCTTGTCGGTGCTCCTGATTCCACTTTTTGGCATGGTTATGGCTATGCAGCATCCATTGCATGGATTTATTTCATCTTGATGGTTGTCATCATGGGAATCTTTGTGGGTATACTTTCTATCCGCAGAAAGGAGAAATAGCCCATGAAAAAATTTGATTATAAACACTTTAGAATAAAAGCAAGAAAATTCTTGTTTGGAATGAACTTTGTTGATGGTTTCATCTATAAGATTGTTATTTATACTTTACTGGTCAGCTTTAGTTACATCTATTTATATCCAGTCTTGTTTATGACAGTTAACAGTTTTATGAGTGTAGATGATTTGATTAATCCGGGAGTCAAATGGATTCCTAGTGCATTCCAGTTTTCGAATTATGCAAAAGCAATCCAAGTCCTTGAATTACCTGGGTCAATTATCACAACAACTGGGTACGTTTTAAAAGTGAGTTTATCAGTAACTATTTCGTCAGCAATTATTGGTTATGGATTTGCTAAATTTAATTTTCCACTAAAGAAAATCATGTTTGCCTTAATGTTAGCAACATTCATCTTACCTAGTCAGGTTACGATGGTCGCTAATATGTTAGTCTTTAGAAATTTAGGTTTAATGAGTACACAAAACGCAATGATTCTACCAGCTATCTTTGGACAAGGAATCAATGCAGCAATTTATATATTGATTTTTTATCAATTTTTCAAAACGATTCCAGGTGTATTAATGGAGTCAGCAGAAATTGATGGGGCTTCTCATATGAAGATATTCTTAAGAATTGCAATTCCACTTGCAATCCCATCATTTATCATTGTTTTCTTATTTAGCTTTGTTTGGTATTGGAATGAAACATTTATTACAGCACTTTATGTCGGTGGTAGAGTCACATTACCATTAAAACTTTCGGCATTTAGATCAAGTTACTCAACATTATTCCCTCCAGGAACTCCAGGAGCAGAATTAAATGAAGCCATTATGATGGCTGGGAATATGTTAACTATTTTACCGTTACTTGTTCTATATTTCATTGCACAACGCTATTTCGTAGAAAGTATTGATCGTACCGGTATTACAGGTGAGTAAAAGGAGGATTTATGAAGAAACTATTAATTATTACAATATTAATACTTGCACTTACAGGGTGTAAACCAGATAATGAAGAAGTTGTCATTCCAAATGATCTTGAACCATTAGTAGCAGTTACAGATTGTGATGAACCTACATTAGATGGTGGTTGGATATGTATTTGGGCTGATGAGTTTAATGGAACTGAAGTTGATGAAGATAAATGGAACTTCGAGGTTCATGGCGAAGGTGGTGGAAATGGTGAGCTTCAATATTACACTAGAGAAAACGCACAAGTCGTTGATGGAAAACTAGTCATTACTGCTAAAAAGGAATATTATTTAGGTGACAATTATACTTCATCTCGTCTTAATACTAAATATAAAGGAAATTTCCAGTATGTTCGAGTTGTTGTTCGTGCCAAAATGCCAACAGGCAGAGGAACTTGGCCAGCCATTTGGTTTATGCCATTAATGAGTGCATATGGTGGATGGCCAGATAGTGGTGAAATCGATATGATGGAATATGTTGGTTACGATGTTGATCGTATATATTCAACGATTCACACCGAAAGATTTAATCATAATTTAGGAACACAAATTGGATTTTCATTATTATCTGAGAATGTAGAAACAGAATTTAAAGAGTATGAAATGATTTGGTCTCCTGGTAATATAAAGACATATGTCGATGGAAATAAAATTGGAGATTTTAGTTATGTTCCTTCATTAACATCGGATGCACCTTATTCTGAAGCATTTCCTTTTGATCAACAGTTTTTCCTCATCATCAATTTAGCAATAGGTGGCAGCTGGGGAGGATCACAAGGTATAGATGACACAATATTCCCTACGACTCTAGAAATCGATTATGCGCGTGTTTATAAACTGGATTATGCAACTCTCGATAAAGAAGCACCTTCGGCACCTTTTGATGTTTCTCTGGCTCAATTAAAAAATACGCTTTACTGGAGAGCACCAGAAGATGATTATGGAGTTGAAGAATATGTCATTTATCTCAATGGTGCATTTAGTCGATATGCAAATTTAAATCAAATCACTTTTACAGGATTAAATAAGGGTGAAACTTATCAAGTTCAGGTTCAAGCTATGGATTTTGTTGGTCGAGTATCTGAAAAGAGTGAAACTTTCTCTTTCACTTATGAATAAAATTAGGGTTGTGATTCGTCACAACCTTTTTTATTTCTTCTACTTAAGGAAAAAGTAAGCAATTGAAAAGAAATTTGTTATAAATTTTAAAGTATAATAAAGTAACTGAAGGACTCAACCGATATTTGGATTTTCCCTTTATCTTGAAAATCTCTTTTTTGACGGCTGAGTTTTTCAGCTTTATGTAAATTTTAGAAGCATATATTTTCAGCAATATTATATATATCACACCTTTTTAAAACGTGGTATACTTTATGTATAAGATTAATAGAAACAAAATTGAAAGGGTTCAGCAATTTATTGATGAATTGATGGGGTGAAATCATGGGTCAAAAAATATTGCTAGTTGAAGATAATGTCATCATCAGTAGAAGTTTAGAAACAAAACTCAAAGAAGAGATGTTTGAAGTTAAGCCGGTTTTTAATGGTGAAGATGCGATTAAGCAGTTTGATATGATACCATATGATGTGGTTTTATTAGATTTGATGCTGCCAATTAAAAACGGTGATGAAGTACTAAAACATATTCGTTCGAAAGGCAACATCCCTGTTATCATTATTTCAACTAAAGATTCAGATGTTGAAAAAGCAATTAATTTAGGTTTAGGAGCTGACGATTATTTATCCAAACCTTTTTCAATGCTTGAATTGGTCGCTAGAGTTAAGGCTGTTTTAAGAAGATCTCAAAAATCTAGTGAAAAAATACTCAAATCTAATTATCAAATATTTGATATTGAAATTAATTTAAACAATTATTTAGTGACTAAAGATGGTCATACTATCGATCTTACTCTTAAAGAATTTGAAATTTTAAAGTTATTATTAACGCATCCTGATCAAACTTTTTCCAAGCAGTTGATGTACAGAACAATTTGGGGAGAAGAATATTATTTTAATGACAATGTCATTAATGTTCATATTAGACGCTTAAGAGAAAAAATTGAAGATAATCCATCAGAACCCAAAATCGTAAAGACGATGTGGGGTTTTGGATACAAATTAGGTAAAGAAGAATAAATGATTTATGCACCCAGCCAGGTGCATATTTTTTATTTAAGGGATTTGTAATATCCATTTAAGATTAAAGAAACTATAAATAACTATAATCGAAGTAGTTATGGAGGTAAGACATGGATATTAGCAAATTAAATTGGGCATTTTTATTGGAATATAACAAAGATAACACTTCTTTAACGCTTCAGTTTTCCCCATGGTTTATTGATCAACATCAATTATTGTTCGAAGAACTTACTTTTGATGAAAAAGATATCATACAGATTATTCATCGTTATGACTATCGAAAATTAGACTATTTCGTGAATGTCAAAATGGATCAGGTATTTGATACTTTGATGAGATTCAATCTCACAAAAGGAAAATTTCCTTTTAGAACACTTGCTGTTTGTCATTTGAATGAAAATGGATTATCGTGCGTTAATTTTGAAGAAGAACCTTTATTACAATTGAAAAAACAATTTAGACAGCAACATAAATCAAGACTTAACTACAAGGTTGCAATTGAGAATAAAGATGATATGCATATGAATGATCATGTTTTGACAGCAGGAATATATAAGCACTTAGCACATATGACGTATAGAGACCTAAATATCTTATGAATTAAGAAAAAAGTAAGAAATTCAAAATAAATGCTTAATACATAACATATATAATTAAGTTGTAGTTTTAAACATATATGGAAGGTGGCGGATATGATGAAAACAATAATAGTTGTTTTAGTAGTTCTTTTAGTGTCATTGAATTTAACATTGCACATATCTAAAACCGAAGCAACCAGTATACATATTCACTCAATTACATTTGAAGATGAACAGGGTAATTTATTACAATCTGATTTATTTGCTGCTGGCGCAGATTTGAGTCAATATAATCTTCCAGTGGTACCTTTGAAAGACGGTTATACATTTATTGGGTGGAGTTATGATGTATTAATGGGTATGCCTGATGCAAATATCATTATTTCTCCACAATATATTCAAACTGAGTACTTAGTAATATATGAAATATAGAAGTGCATCGAAAAGATGTACTTTTTTTTATTATCTTTTTTACATTGGTATAATCACGTATAATAGATATAGGTGATTGTTATGAAAGATTATCAAGTGCTAAGTTTTAATTTAAGAGTAAATACAATTAATGATGGAAAATATGCTTGGATATATCGAAAATCATATGTTTTTGATTTTATCCATAAAAATGATTTTGACTTGATAGGTTTTCAAGAAGTTACACCAGATATGTATAGCGAATTGAATCAACATTTAAACCTTTATGAAAGTTTTGGTGTTAGTCGTGATGCAAGCGGAGAATCAACTCCTATATATGTAAAAAAAGATAAATTTAGAGTCATTGAATCTAAAACACTTTGGTTATCAAAAACACCTGAAATTGAATCAATAATTAAAGGTAGCAATTTCCCTAGAATTGTGACCTATATCATAGCTGATGATGGGAGCAAATTGTTAGCATACTTCAATACACATTTGGATTATGCATCTGATGAGATTTGTAAAGAGCAAACCGAAATACTTGTTAATATTATTCAAAAAATTCAACTAAAGTATAAGTGTGAGATTATCTTAGCAGGAGACTTTAACCAACACCCCGAAAGTCAGACAGTTAAATATTTGGATAGGCATTTCATTTCTTGTTATCAAGATAAAAATCAGTATAGCTTAACATTTCATGGCTTTACTGGACAGATAAAAGGATTACCTATTGATTATATATATATTTCAAAAGGTATTCATAATCAGAATTATAAAGTATATAGTGAACAAAAAAATAAAATATTTCTTTCAGATCATTACCCATTAATCATGAAATTTTCTATAAAAAAATAAAAAACACAAGCGTGCTTGTGTTTGTTTTTTAGTGGTACCCCCTAACGGGTTCGAACCGTTGACCCACTGATTAAGAGACACAAATAATTGTGATTTCAATAGATTTGAAGAGGAAACAAAAATTTGGAAGCACTTAAACTAGATCAATTTAAGATTTAAAAATAATTGGAGGTGAAAGTTAAATTTAAATGTTACTTTTGAATAGTATATTAATTGCACATGAGGTGTATAATAAAGAAAGATTTGATTTCAAAAATTACATACAGAAACAAAAGATTCTTGAATTTTCAAGAGTTTTTTGTTTGCTTGTATTAGTGCAATATTAAGTATATAATGAATTTATAGAAATAGATCCTGACTTTTTTGTTTTAACACATTCCAAAGAAGAAGGTGTACAAAATGAGCAAAGAAATGGGTTTGAAAAAGCATTTTTTTAAAGAAAACTATAAGATAATAATTATTATATCTATAATTTTATCTATACCAACTATTTATGGACTTGTTTACTTTACCGGTGGCATTAAATATGTTTACTCACACACTATGTATATACCAATATTAATTGCTGGTATATTTTTTGGTTGTCGTTATGGTATTTTAACTGCATTAATTGCAGGGCTTATTTTAGGTCCCTTAATGCCATTAGTTGTAGAAACTAACGAAGCACAAGATTTGATAAATTGGATTTACAGGCTTGTAATGTTCACTTTAGTTGGTGGAATAAGTGGGTATTTTGCTGATTATTTACGCAAGATTTTAAAACTTAATAAAAGAATCAGTAATACTACTCAAATGTACTTAGATGTTGCAGATGTTATGCTTTTAGTCCTTGATATCAATGGGAATATTAATCTTATCAATAAAAAAGGTTGTGAAATTCTCGAAGTCGAAGAAAAAGACGTTTTAGGTAAAAATTGGTTTGACACTTTTGTGCCAAAAGAAAAAATAATGACTTTGAAAAAAATTTTTGCGAATGCCATTGAAAATGATACTAAATTAGATACTAATTATGAAAATGTGGTAATCACCAGTAAGAGAGCAGAAAAACTAATATATTGGCATAATGTAAAATTATTTGATAATGACAATAATATAATAGGTATTTTAAGTTCTGCTGAAGATATCACAGAATATAGATATAATGAAAATGAAAAAAAACTTTTTCAAAAACTTCTGCAAGATATAATACAGCATGCACCTAGTGGTATCCAAGTTTTTGATAAGAATATGAACTATATATATGTCAGTCAAAGATATTTAGATGTAGACCCCAATCTTATAGGAAAAAATCATTATGAAGTGAATCCTAATATTCCACATGAGTGGAAAGACTATCATCGAAGAGCAATGGAAGGTGAAGTCACAAGCTGTGAAGAAGATCCTTTTTATAACGAAGATGGAACCATTGATTGGTTTCGATGGGAATGTCGACCTTGGTATGATTGTGATAATTCAATTGGTGGAATTATTCTTTACACAGAAATAATTAATGAACGTAAAAAAATGATAGAAAAATTGGTCAGCAGTGAAAAAAACCTTAAATTGGCACAAAGTATTGCAAAAACAGGATCATGGGAATTAGATTTAAATACAAGACAAGTCTGGGGATCAGAAGAAGCATTTAAAATTTATGATTTGGATAGAACTTGTGAATTTTTAGACTGGAATGTTACTCAGAGCATGGTAGATGATAAAGATAAAGAAAATAAAGATAATGCTTTTAATGGTCTACTTAATGAACATAAACCATATGATGTAGTATTTAAGGTGCATACAGGAAAAGGAGCAATTAAATATATTGATTCTAAAGCTTCCCTAATTACTGATTCTGAAAATAACCCCATTAAAGTAGTAGGTACTATCCATGATATTACGGAGTTGAAAAATAAAGAAATTCAACTCGAATACCAAAGCAAGCATGATGATTTGACAGATTTGTATAATAGAAGATATTATTTTGATCAATTTAACCAGCTAAATAGATTAGAGTATTATCCTTTGGGAATCATGATGCTTGACGTCAATGGATTAAAAATCATTAATGATGCATTTGGCCACAAGATAGGGGATAGTGCTCTAATAATGCTTGGGAATGTGTTAAAAGAAATTTTTGAAAAAAAAGATATCATATCTAGAATTGGTGGAGATGAATTTACTGTGCTTCTACCCAATACAACTTCAAAAAAACTTCAAGATTATAAAGATAAAATTATATCCATTGTTAAGACAAAGAGGGTGGAAAATATAGAACTTTCCCTAGCTATAGGATATGAACTCATGAAGAGCACCACTGAAGAAATCGATGATATACAAAAGTTAGCAGAAAATCAAATGTATAGTCATAAGACAACAGAAGGATCAAGTGTACGTAATAGGGCAATCAATGCAATCCTATTAACACTAACTGATAAATATAAAACAGAAAAAAGACATTCAGTTGAAGTTAGTCAATTATGCAAGAAAATTGGCATAGAACTAAAATTAAGAGAGGATGAAATCAAAGAACTTGAACAAGCGGGTTTATTTCATGATATTGGGAAAATTTCAATTCCTGATAGCATTTTGAATAAACCAAGTAAATTAACTGATGAAGAATTTAATATCATTAAATCTCACACAGAAATTGGATATCAAATTTTAAGAGCAGCTGATGAATATTCTGATTTAGCAATACATGCTCTCCATCATCATGAAAGATGGGATGGTAAAGGGTATCCAAGCGGATTGAAAGGAAATGATATCCCATTGTTCTCGAGAATCATTTGTGTAGTGGACGCATATGAAGCAATTACAGCAGATAGACCATACCGGAAAAAGTTAAGCAAAGCATATGCAGTAACAGAAGTTATTAAATGCTCTGGGTCACAATTTGATCCAAAAATTGCAAAATTATTTGTCAAAAAAGTTTTACAAGCAAAATGGGAATAAAAGTAAAATATATCACAACTTGTTTTAAACATTTTAAATAAATCAACAAAAAAAAAGGCGAAATTTAATTGCCTTTTTCTTTTCTGATAGTCCTAAGAAGTAATCAGCATGAATATATTAAGTACATTGACTAAATCTCTATCAATTGCTGATTATAAATACGTGTTCCAGATTTGTTTTTGGAAAATTGATGTGTGTAACATTGATGAATTTTCCGACCTACTTTTGAGTTAAACCTCTATTTAATCGGATTTTTTGTACTTTTAACATAGAACCTCTTTTTTCATGTTAGCTTTATAACAACATTCCTTTGTTGTGGAAGATGCCATTATTGCAACAAAAGGTTCGCTTGCGTGCGATGCTAAAATTTAGATCCGTTAACTTGCGAAATGGTACCCCCTAACGGGATCGAACCGTTGACCCACTGATTAAGAGTCAGTTGCTCTGCCAGCTGAGCTAAGGAGGCATGTTTCTTCGTGCAGTTTTTATTATAGCACAGGTTTGTTTAAAAACAAACAATTAATACAAAAAAATGTCTTTTCACTTGTTTAATCTTGTTATGAAATAACAAAGGGTACAGGATGCTTTAAATTATGGAATTCTTTTCACCTTATAATAAAAATTAAAAACGATAGTTTATTTTAATATACAAAGAAAAAACAAAATGATATAATGTATTTCATGGAGGAATTTTATGACAAAATTACGCGAGAATGGAATTCTAATTAATATTATTTTACTCATAGTAACTATTACATCAATTTGGGGTGTGCTGTGGTCTTTAGTTGAATGGGGAATAGCAGATCAGAAATACTTTACAAATCAATCTAATCTCATCGTTGCTATTACTGTTTTATTGTTTTTTGTAGCAAAAAATAATAACAAGTGGTTTCCATATCTAGCTGCTATTGCACTAGTTAATATTACAATAACAGGAATAATCTTTCATGTAATGCTTGCAACTCCACCAATCAGTTTTCAATCACATTTAACACATACATTGACACCAATATTTTATGTTATATTTTACTTTCTATGTGTTAAAGAAACAATAAAAATTAAGCAATTTTGGGTGTTATTAATTTATCCTTTATTATATGTTGTCTTTTTCTTAATAACTGGTCCTTTTACCGGGTTTTATCCATATGGTTTCATGGACGTTTCAGAAAATGGTTTGGGAAATGCTCTTCAATTTATAGTTCTGATGATGTTTCCAGCAATTGCTTTATTATCGTTTATTCTAATTTACCTTAAAAATAAAATTGAAAAAACAATCAAAGGATGAATTCATCCTTTTTTGTTAATCACTCAATATTTCATGATATAATTTTAAGTAGTAAACTTAAAGAGGGACAAAAATGCATAGATACACCTTAGGATTCATTAGAAGAAATCAAGAAATCTTACTTGTCAACAGAGAAAAAAGCCCATGGAAAGGTGCTTGGAATGGTGTTGGTGGCAAGATAGACGAAAATGAGAGTGCACTTTTGTGCATTCAAAGAGAAATTGAAGAAGAAACAGGTATTAAAGTATCCTTAAATCAAATTTTGGATAAAGGTATTTTGACTTGGAATACATTTGGTGCTCTAGGTCAGGGACTCTATATATTCTTAATTGATTTACCAGAGGACTATATATATGTAACACCTAAAAAAGTTGATGAAGGTATTCTTGACTGGAAAAAAATAGAATGGATCAATGATTTTGAAAACGAAGGTGTTGCTGACAATATTCCTTATTTTTTACCTACAGTATTAAATGATAGCAATAGATATCATTATCATTGTACTTTTAAGGGTAAAGTACTGAATTCTGTTACGAAGGAGAAAATTATCTAATGTACTTACAAATAATAGGTGGTGTACTCGCCTTAGGAATTGCTATTTATTTTATTTTACTAATCCTTTATAAAAAGAAATCTGATTCTATTAAAGAAGAAGTTCTTACCTTATTAAAGGAATATGGTACTGTTTCTTTTAATGGAAAAAAAATTTTATTTTCTACGAAAAAAACAAATTATCAAATTTTATTTTATTATGTCCCATTATTTGCGGAACTAACAATTAATAGCAAAACAAAATGGGAAATTAATAAAGGTGGAACGTCTCAACTAATTGATCAATCAAGCTTTCTATCGTCAGATAAGGAAAAGCTTGTGATTATCTATCCAACAACAGTTCAAATCAAACGATATATCAATGAAAATGAAATGGTTTTTATCTCACCGAATAATCATTTCTATCATATGCATTTGATTTTTAAATCAGAACTAAAGAATATTTTAAGTGAGGGTACTTTATGAAAAAAATCATTTTAATTTTCATAGCATTCATGTCAGTCATCAGTTTATATGGTTGTCAAAATTATACAATTGAATATACTGATAATGAACCATTTCAGATTGCTATGAAATCTGATTCTGTAAAGATTTTACAGGTTACAGATTTACATTTAACTTTTGGTATCGATGATTACGATAACCAAACACTACAATTGATTCGTCATCTTGCTGATGCTGACAATTATGATTTGATCGTCATTAGTGGGGATTTAACAATGTCACCTAGTGCACCAGCATTATTTACAAAAATCATCAAGTATATGGAATCTATTGAAATTCCATGGACATTTGTTTTTGGTAATCATGAAGCTGATTTCAACAGCTATTCTGAGATTTTAGCGAAAGTAGATGTCGAAACAGAATACATGTATTTTAAAATTGGCCCAGAGTTAACAGATGGTGGATATGGTAATTTCAAGATTGAATTTACTAAAGATGGCCTTCCATTCTATAATGCTTATTTCCTTGATTCAAAAGCTGAAAGAGCTGTTTATACCGAAGAAGAAGGGGAATATGATTATTTATCAACTGCTCAAGTACAATGGTATGAAGATTCAGTTTCAACTGACACTGTTGAATCGGTTGTTTTCATGCATATCCCATTAAGACAATATATAAATCCAGTAACTTATATAGGAACATTTAACGAAGATAAGGTTTACGCTCAAGGTAGAGACACAGGTTTTTTCGATGCTATGGTAACTTATGGTTTATCTAAAGGTGTTTTTGTTGGACACGACCATAAAAATGATTTTTATCTTATCAAGGATGATATCATCTTAGCTTATGGTAGAGCAACCGGGTTTAATGCATATGGAAATTTAGAACTTGGTGGTAGACATATAGAAATCAACGCGCTTGGTGAGTTATCCACGTATGTTGTTTTAGAAAGCGAGGTCAGCTAAGATGAAGACTAGAGATCGATTTTTAGTTTTACTTTCATCCTATTTTTGGGCAATTCTCGGTTTGTTTTTTACAAGTTCTTTCTTGTTCGTCATTATCCCTGTTGCTGCACTTGTCTATTTGTTTATAGGAGGTAAAAAAGCATGATTTTTAGTATATTGGTTTTAATCTTTATCTATGCTTTTTGGATTTCTCTTATCGGAGGGACATTGACGTTATTTGGATTTAGACTTTATTTTGTATTAAACAAACATTTTGAAATTAAAAAAGCGCTATATGTTTTATTAATCCCATGTTCTATTGGATTCTACCAACATATTGAGGATAAGAATGCATTAACAAAATTCTATCGCATTTTGGTTGTCTTATTCTTTGTTTCGATGCTTATAGGCAGTATTTTTGTCTTATATATGCATTTGGATCTTGATCTCATATGATTTATCAAGTATCGAAAAAACAAAACAATGCTAAAATGTGCTTTGTTTGTGGTATCGAAAACGAATCAGGATTACACACACATTTTTATGAATTAGAAAATGGTAGACTTTTAGGGTTGTTTAACGGTCAAGATATCCATCAAAGTTATCCAGAGCGGATGCATGGAGGTATTATTGTAGCGCTTCTAGATGAAACAATTGGTCGTGCTTTATCAATAACCGAACCAAGTTCATGGGGAGTTACAATTGAGGTCACAACGAAGTTTATCAAACCAGTTCCCTTAGATGAAGAACTAAAAGTTGTTGGTTGGGTTACAAATAATCGACGATTGATCTTCGAAGGTGAAGGTTATTTATGCGATAAAAATAATGAAATACTAGCAACTTGTACAGGAAAGTATATGAAAAAATCCATTGACAATATTGTTGATGAGAATGAATTTTTAGAGGAGCAATGGATCTATGTGGAAAATGAAAATTCGCCCACTAGTTTCGATTTACCAAAATGAGTATTTTAGATGTAGAAGAAATAACATTTAGCTATAGTGGTGAAAACCTATATCAAAAGGCGTCTATGCGCCTTTTTGAGGGTGAGCATGCAGTCTTAGTTGGGGCAAATGGTACAGGAAAAACGACATTACTTAAACTTCTAGAAAAACAAATGAAACCAGATCAAGGATCTATTAAGTGGATGCCTAATAAAAAAATGGGTTATCTTGATCAATATGCAGCAATTAATCCTAAACTTTTGGTTAAAAATTATTTATATGAAGTTTTTTTACCTTTATTTGAAAAGGAAAAAGAAATGGAAATGCTCTATGAAAGTCTTGCAAAAGCACCAGAGAATGAACATGATAGAATCTTAAATTGGGCATCTTCAATCGGTGATTACTTAATTGAAAAGAATTTTTATAGTTTTAAATCTCAGATTGGTAATATTATTCATGGGTTAGGTTTGTCCATGGATTTATTAGAAGAACCAATTAAACATCTATCTGGAGGAATGAGAGCTAAGATAATCTTAGGTAAACTCTTATTAGAAGAATCTGATGTTTTACTTTTAGATGAACCAACGAACTTTCTTGATGTCAAACATATCGATTGGTTAACCAAGTTCTTAATTCAATATCCAAAAGCATATATTGTTGTTTCACATCATGAAGAATTTTTACGAGATATCGCAAATACAGTTTTCGCTTTAGAAAACGGATTTATTACAAGGTATAAAGGTAACTATGATTTTTATTTATCTGAAAAGGAATTACGTGTTTCACAGCAAGAAAAAGCCTATGTTGCGCAACAAAAATTCATTCAAAAAACAGAAGAGTTTATTCAAAAGAATATTACGAGAGCAAAAACTACAAAGAGAGCTCAAAGTAGAAGAAAAATGCTACATAAACTCAATCGAGTTGTCAAACCAACACACAGTAAGACCTATCATTTTCATTTTCCCTTGTCTACGACAACAGGTAGAGATGTACTTGTTACTGAAGAGCTCGAAATAGGCTACTCAGAGCCTTTATTGGAACCATTAAGCATTACTATCATGAAACAAGAAAAAGTCGCTATAACGGGTAAAAACGGAATTGGTAAATCCACATTCGTTAAGACTGTATTGGAGTTAATTCCAACACTAGCTGGTGAATTTAAATGGATTGATACAGCGAAAATTGCTTACTTCGAGCAAGATAGTAAATTTGATGTTGGGATCACTCCTTTTCAAGTTATCCATCACAGATATCCCTATTTCACAAAAAAAGATGTCATGTCGTTATTAGGAAATCATGGGATTGATTACGATATGGCGAATAGAGATATAACAACATTATCAGGTGGAGAACAAACAAAAGTTAGACTCGCTCTATTGCGTCATCAAAAAGGAAATGTCTTAATCTTAGACGAACCAACAAATCACTTGGACGTTAAAGCAAAAGAAGCGCTCAAAGAGGCACTTATGATTTATCAGGGGACTTTGATACTCGTTTCACATGAAAAAGAATTCTATGAGGATATTTGTGATTATGAAATATCTTTATATACAACTGACTAATAAAAAAGTGAACATTTATTGTTCACTTTCTTTTTTTTCACTATCGTCAAAATTATTGATTTCTTCGATTAAAGCATCATATACTTCAGAGTTTTTAATTTTTTTTATGATTTTACCTTTTCTAAATAAAATTGCTTCACCTTTTCCACCAGCAACACCGATATCTGCATGGGAAGCTTCACCTGGGCCATTGACTATACATCCCATAATTGCAACATTGATTGTTTTATTGATTGTAAGTAAGTATGCTTCAATGCGTTTGGCGATATCAATCATATCATATTGAATTCTACCGCAAGTGGGGCAGGAGATTAAATTAGGTACTTTATCTTTTAATCCAAGATTTTTTAGAATTTCTTTTGCTGCTTGAATTTCAAGAACAGGATTATCAGTTAATGAAACGCGAATGGTATTACCAATTCCTTCAGCAAGAAGAATACCAATACCCATCGCTGATTTAATAGCTCCACTAAAGGCTGTTCCTGCTTCAGTTACACCGAGATGTAATGGATAAGGAAATGTTTTTGCTGCAAGACGATATGTCTCAATCATTAAATTCATATCAGTAGCTTTTAAAGATAGTACAATATCATAAAATCCTAATGATTCAAGAATTTCCACATGATGTTTTGCAGTTTCAATCATATTTTCTGGAGTCGGTGACATACGGTTTGGCAAAGATCCTGAATTAACACCGATTCTAATTGGAATATTTTTTTCTTTACAGGCTTCTACGACCATAGCAACATGTTCACTTTTTGGAATATTACCAGGATTCAATCTAATCTTGTCGACGCCTTGCTTGATTGCTTCAAGCGCTAACCTATAATCGAAATGAATATCTGCAACCAAAGGAATACTAATCTGTGATTTGATGGCACCTAAAGATTGTGCATCTTGCATATCCAAAACTGCGACTCTGATTATTTCACAACCTGCAATGGTTAATTTTTTGATTTGTTCAACTGTCGAATCAACATCTTTTGTAAATGTATTTGTCATACTTTGAATCAAGACTTTATTATTTCCACCAAGTTGATATGGACCAACCTTAACGGGTCTTGTTTGTTCTCTTTGCATATTTATCACCTATGTCTATTATAAAACAACTTCGTATAAAACACATCAAAATCACATCATGTAATTTAAATTATAATAATACTGAATAAATTATGATTAAAAATTCACGATTAAAGACATAGTTAAGAAAAAAGGTTTACATTATGTTAGTTATTTAATAAAATAGATATAAAGAAAACCTATGGAGGAAAATTTTATGCCGAGAAGAATATTAGATGTTTGCATCGCTTGTGGTGCATGTGCTGAAGAATGCCCTGTTGATTGTATTACTGAAGGCGATGTTTATGTCATTGAAGAAGATGTCTGCATAGATTGTGGATTATGTGAAGCTGTTTGTCCTACGGATGCGATTATTGTCGTATAATTAAAAAGAACAATAAAAATTAATGCATAAAATGGTCGTAAATTGCGACCATTTTATCACCTAGTATTATATTTTTATAAAAAGAGATGAAAATGATTGATATTGTAGCATTCATTTGTTATAATGTTACCGTACGTTTGGAGGAATATCATGAGAGACCTAGTCAAATTGGTTTGTACAGAATGTGGCGAAGAAAATTACCATTACAACAAAAATAGAAAAACTCATCCAGAGCGTTTGGAATTGAAGAAATACTGCCCACGTGAAAGAAAATATACAATCCATAGAGAAAAGAAATAAGCTATTCCATGAATAGTTTTTTTTCTTAAAATCATATGCAGCAGTTTAAAGAAAACGAAACATATGCACACAGTTATCTACTGTGCCGGTTTGATACTTGCTTTTTAATTGATCCCTCCCACGATTATGAAGCTATAAATCAAGCCTTAAATGGACGAACATTAGTTGGAATACTTTTAACACATGCCCATTCAGATCACATTCATCTGATTGGAGAATTTGATGTGCCAATTTATATACACTTAGATGATGCACATTTACTATTTGAGGATCAATATAATGGATATGCCCCACAGAAACATCCATACAAAAGAAAAAATCTTGATTTAAAATATATAGTAAACAATGATAAGATACCTTTTGCAGACCAATATATTGAAGTGATTCATACACCTGGTCACACAAAAGGTAGTGTTTGTTACCTTTATGAACAAAAATTATTTACAGGTGATATCCTATTTAAAGGTAGTGTGGGTCGTCATGATTTATATTCAGGTTCACTTACTGAATTAAGAAAAAGTGTGCTTACTTTAGGGAAATTTCCAGGCAATGTGAAGATATATCCTGGTCATGATGAATCCTCAACAATGAGGAATGAGCAGAAGAACAATCCATTTTATGTGAAATGGCTTAAACAAACCACAAAATAAAGACACTTTGTGTCTTTTCTTTTTTTTATGAAAAATAGCACATAATACTTGACAGTGCCAATTAATTATAATACAATATAACTGGCACAAAACCAAAAGGAGTGCTAAATGAGGTGTGCAAATGATTACCAGTAGACAAAAACTTATCTTAAAAGCAATCATTGAGGCTTATGTCAGAGATGCTCAACCTGTAGGTTCGAAAGCATTAACTCAAATGCCTTATCTAAAATTTTCTAGTGCAACCCTCAGATATGATATGGCACAACTTGAAGAACTTGGATATTTAGAAAAAACGCATACATCAAGTGGTAGAGTTCCTTCTGAAAAAGGTTATAAATACTATGTGGAACACCTTGTTACCAGAAATCAAGACGTTCTAGATTCGTATCCTTTGATTGATGAAGTCTTCTTAAAGAACAAGATTGCAAAAGAACATGCACTCGAAGAAGCAATTCATCTTCTAAGTGAATTAACCAATTATACAGCACTTGCTGTTGGACCTAGTAGTAGTCAAAATACGATTAAAAAAATTGATTTCATTCCTATTTCAGATCGTGATGCAGTCGTTTTAATTGTGACTGATCAAGGACATGTCCAACATCAAAATATTACAATTCCAGAAGAAATGAAGATTAATGATTTAAAAGATATCGTTAAAACTTTAGATGAATTACTTAAAAATCGTTATATTGATGAAGCCATTCAAATCTTAAGAACAGCATTTGCCAAAAAAGAAATTGCTTCATTTATTGAGTATCAAACGCAGTTAATGAACTCATTCATTCATGCCTTTGCTAAATTTGCAGAAGATAATTTCTATTTATCAGGAGTTACAAATGTATTTGAACAACCTGAAATTCATAATGTGACACACATTAAGAGTTTTGTAGAAATGCTTGATCGAAGAGAATTGATGAAATTAATTGGCGATCAAGAAGGATTAAGTATCAGATTTGGAAGTGACTTGCAATTGATTCCTATGGAAAATTGTACAGTCATCTCAGTGCCATATAGAATTAGTGATAGTGAGCATGGAACCATTGCAGTAGTCGGACCGACGCGCATGGAGTATAGTAAAGTCATTCCTTTAGTGGAATATATCGCAAGTAATGTAGGCAAACTCTATAAAAAGTAAAGGAAGATGATTATGGAAGAGAAAAAAGATGTAGTTGTTGAACATGAAGTTGAACATGAAGAAGAAGTGATTGAAGAAGAAACGCATGTTCAAAAAAAAGAAAGAAAAAATAAACATAAAGAACAAGTTGAAAAATTAGAAAACGAAGTTAAAAGTTATAAAGATAAATTGCTTCGTAATGCTGCAGAACTTGAAAATTTCAAAAAGAGAATGATTCAAGAACGCATCATAGATAGGAAATACGCATCAAAGAATCTTGTTGGAGATATTTTAATTCCTTTAGAACAGATGAATAAAGCTGTAAATATGAAAACAGACAATGACTTACTCAAAAATTTCCTCATCGGTTTTAAAATGATTAATGATCAATTTTATGCAACTTTAGAACAAGATGGATTAAAAGAAATTGATGCATTAAATAAACCGTTTGATCCCAAATTACATCATGCAATCGAAAAAATCAGTGATTTGGAACAACCTAATGGTATAAATTTAGAAGTTACTCAAAAAGGTTACACATATAAAGAACAAATACTTAGACCTGCCATGGTCATAGTAAACGAATGGAGTGAAGAAAATGGCAAAGACAAATAAAATTATTGGTATCGATTTAGGAACAACAAACTCAGTAGTATCTGTAATGGAGGGTGGAGAAGCTAAAGTCATCCCAAATGCAGAAGGTGGAAGAACAACACCATCAGTCGTCTCATTTAAAGGTGATGACATTAGTGTAGGAGATGTTGCAAAAAGACAAGCAATTACAAATCCTAACACTGTTAGTTCAATTAAACGTCATATGGGTGATGCAAATTATCGCATAGACATTCAAGGTAAGAAATATACACCACAAGAAATTTCAGCAATGATTCTTCAAAATTTAAAGAAAACAGCTGAAGATTATTTAGGTGCAACAGTAACACAAGCAGTTATTACAGTACCTGCGTATTTCAATGATGCTCAGCGTCAAGCAACTAAAGATGCAGGTAAAATTGCTGGTTTAGATGTTAAACGAATCATCAATGAACCAACTGCAGCCGCACTAGCTTATGGTATTGATAAAACAGATAAAGAACAAACCGTTTTGGTCTTTGACCTTGGTGGTGGTACATTTGACGTATCAATTTTGAGACTTGCAGACGGCACGTTTGAAGTTATTTCAACTGCTGGTGATAATAAGCTTGGTGGAGATGATTACGATGATCTAATCATGAAATATTTAGTTGCAGATTTCAAAAAAGAAAACGGAGTTGACCTTTCATTAGATAAAATGGCAGTTCAAAGACTTAAAGATGCTTCAGAAAAAGCGAAGAAGGAATTAAGTGGAGTTACCTCTTCAACAATTTCTCTACCTTTCATTACGATGGGTGTCGCTGGACCATTGCATTTAGAAAAAACGTTAACACGTGCGAAGTTTAACGAATTAACTGCTAGTTTAGTTGAAAGATGTGTTGGACCAGTTCGTCGCGCACTATCTGATGCTAAAATGACACATAAAGATATTGACCAAGTCTTACTAGTAGGTGGCTCTACAAGAACTCCTTCAGTACAAGAAATGGTTAAACGTGAATTAAATAAAGAGCCTAATAAGAGCGTTAACCCTGATGAAGTTGTAGCAATGGGCGCAGCAATTCAAGGTGGAGTTTTAGCTGGTGATGTTAAAGATATCTTATTACTAGACGTTACACCATTATCATTAGGTATTGAAACACTTGGTGGAGTTTTCACCAAACTAATTGAAAGAAATACAACGATTCCAACATCAAAATCACAAGTTTTTTCAACTGCTGCAGATAACCAACCAGCTGTTGATATTCATGTGCTTCAAGGTGAAAGATCAATGGCTTCTGATAATAAGACATTAGGACGTTTCCAATTGGGAGATATCCCAGCTGCACCTCGTGGAGTACCTCAAATTGAAGTATCATTTGATATTGATGCTAATGGTATTGTAAGTGTTAAAGCAAAAGATTTAGGAACGAATAAGGAACAAAATATTACAATTAGCAATACCGGTTCATTATCAAAAGAAGAAATTGAACGTATGGTTAAAGAATCTGAAGAACAAGCAGAAGCAGATAAACAAAAACGTGAAGAAGCAGATTTAAGAAACGAAGCTTCAAATCTCATCTTCCAAACAAATAAAGCAATTGATGACTTAAAAGAAGAAGTTGATGAAGCAACTAAAACAAAACTCCAAGGTTTAATTAAAGATCTTGAAGATGCATTAACTGGAACTGACTTAGAGTTAATTAAGTCTAAGAAAGAAGCTTTAGAAAAAGATGCTCAAGATGTTGCTGTCAAAGCATATCAAAAAGCTCAAGAAAAACATCAAGCTGAAAATCCACAGGATGAGCAACCACAAGATGAAGAAAAGCATGATGGTAACAAAACTGTTGATGCAGAATTCGAAGAAAAATAGACAAATAGATTAAATAAAAAAATATAAGTAGGACTCCTTGTCCTACTTTAAACTATGGAGTTGATGATATGGCAGATAAAAGAGATTATTATGATGTACTTGGTATTCCTAAAAATGCAAGTGATGACGAGATCAAAAAAGCATACCGAACATTAGCAAAAAAATACCATCCTGATGTTTCATCCGAACATCAAGCAGAAAACAAATTTAAAGAAGTTCAAGAAGCATATGACAATTTAGCAGATCCTCAAAAACGTGCAGCTTATGATCAATATGGTCATGCAGGCAGTCCGTTTAGTGGAGCAAATGGTCAAGGTTTCGGAGGTTTTGGTGATTTTGGAGGTTTTGGTGATATTTTCAGCCAATTTTTTGGTGGTGGACAAAAACAACGACATAGTGCACATGGTCCTCAACATGGACAAGATTTAGAACGAAACATCACAATTGATTTTATGGAAGCAGTTTTAGGTACTAAAAAAACAGTTAGTGTTGAAATTGATGATGAGTGTCATGTCTGTCATGGATCAGGTGCGGAATCATCTAAGGATATTGAAGTTTGTGATAGATGTCATGGCGATGGAGTTGTGAATGTAGAACAGAGAACAATGTTTGGCACGATGCGTACGCAACAAGCATGTCCAAAATGTGGAGGTGCTGGTAAAATCATTAAAAAACGTTGCTCAACATGTAATGGTAGAGGAAGAGTTAAACAAACGAAGACGGTCGATGTTAATATTCCCGCAGGTGTTGACAATAATATGTCACTTAAAGTTGCTGGATATGGTAACGGAGGAACGAAAGGTGGATCACATGGTGATCTCTACTTAACTTTTAGAGTCAGACAACATAAAGTCTTTAAACGTCACAATGATGATATCATTCTTGAAGTACCCATCACAGTCACACAAGCTGTTTTAGGAGCAACTGTGGAAATTCCAACAATATATGGAGATGTTGATTTAAAAATTCCAGCTGGCATTGAACACGGAACAATTCTTAGAATGAGAGAAAAAGGTATTCAAAATGTTCGCTCTAAGCGTAAGGGAGATCAACAAGTCATTGTTGAGATTAAAGTTCCAAAAAATCTTTCTTCAGCTGAAAAGAAATTATATGAACAATTAGAAAAATTAGATGCAAAACATAAAGACTCAAGTTGGGAAAAATTTAAAAATTTATTTAAAAGCTAACATAATAAAAAGGCCTAACTTGAAGTAGTCAAGAGTTTGTAGACACTTTAAAAACTATATGAACCCTAATTCAGTTCTAAACTGGATTGGGGTTTTATAGTTTAATGAATAAGCTAATCTCTGGTGATTGTAATAATTGACATATTG
>Ga0265594_1000482_pt1 | contig 32903 bp, 37 predicted proteins | sample saktaG_11_FD_190147 | JGI IMG/M metagenome (GOLD analysis project Ga0265594, IMG submission 190147) | Saline water microbial communities from Sakinaw Lake, British Columbia, Canada - sak_2011_5_24_80m | ecosystem: Environmental > Aquatic > Non-marine Saline and Alkaline > Saline ... | reverse complement strand
GTGTCGCCTCAGGCGACTAAAGGCGCAAGCCGCTTATAGATAGGCCCGCGGCCTATCAGCTTGTTGGTGGGGTAATGGCCTACCAAGGCGATGACGGGTAGGGGGCGTGAGAGCGCGACCCTCAACGATAGCACTGCGACACGGGCTATACACCTACGGGTGGCTGCAGTCGAGAATCTTCGGCAATGGGCGAAAGCCTGACCGAGCGACGCCGCGTGCGGGAAGAAGATCTTAGGGTTGTAAACCGCTTTTATCAGGGAGGAACTTCGGTGACTGTACCTGATGAATAAGGGGGGGCTAATCACGTGAATTGGCGCGTCCTCCAAGGGCAACCTTGGAGTGTAAGTTTTCCATCACTCTCTGGAAAACGAATCGGCTTATATGCTGGAAACTCTTTCATCGGCCGCTGTTAGACCAAGCTTAGCTTGGCGCGGTGAAAGACAATCAGCAGGGAAGTTGTTTGTGTGTGGTATAATGAAATAATGAAATCTATTACGATTCCTATTTCAACCCCGCAAAAAGAAGTTATTATCGGCAACATTTTAGGCGATGGGTATCTTGAATTTAATGGTTGTGTTGGAACAAGATTGCAAATCAAGCAAGCGTTGAAATCAAGAGATTATGTATTTTGGTTATACATAAAATTTCAAAACTTGTGTAATCAAAAGCCAAAATTCAGAAAAGACGCAAGGCAATGGTATTTTAGTACCAGAGCATTGAAAAACCTAACTGCTTTCCACGAACTTTTTTATAAAGGAGGAAAGAAGGTTATTCCCGACAACATTTTTAAGTTGTTGACTTCGCCTTTAAGTTTAGCTGTGTGGTATATGGATGATGGCACCTTGGATTATAGGCCAGGTTATCATTGTAGCTTTTCTATCGCCACACATTCATTTTCGCTCAATGAAGCGCAAAAACTTGTTGATGTCTTGAAAAATAATTTTTGCGTAGAGGCAAATGTGCACAATAATTTTATGCGGGGTATAAGGTATCCAAGGATATATATAGGAAAAAGAGGCAGAGACAGGTTTATTGAACTTGTTTCACCTTTTATTCTTGATTGTTTTAAGTATAAATTACCTCAATACAGGCAACCCCTCAGAGACTTCTCCAGAATTAAAATGGAGGGATGGCAGGTTTAAACTGCCATAACACGCCGGACATCCGCCTAAGGCGGATGAAGATATAGTCCACAAAAAGCTTGACACATCGCATACAGCGTTGTGTAATGTAGCCAGCAGCAGCGGTAATACGTGACCCTCAAACGTTATCCGGATTTATTGGGCGTAAAGAGTCTTAAGGCGGTAAAGCAAGTCCTTGGTCAAATTTTTGGGGCTCAACCTCAAAGCTGCCAGGGAAACTGCTTTTCTTGAGGACGTTAGAGGCCAGAGGAACGCACGGTGTAGGGGTGAAATCCGTTGATATCGTGCGGAACACCAAAAGCGAAGGCATCTGGCTGGGGCGATCCTGACGCTGAACGACGAAAGCTAGGGGAGTAAAAAGGATTAGATACCCTTGTAATCCTAGCTGTAAACGATAGACACTAGCTGGTGGAAGTATCGACCCTTTCACTGGCGAAGCTAACGCGTTAAGTGTCTCGCCTGGGAAGTACGGCGGCAACGCTAAAACTCAAAGGAATAGACGGGGAGCTACACAAGCGGTGGATCACGTGGCTTAATTCGACGCTAAGCGAAAACCTTACCAGGGCTTGACATGCTAGTGGAAATCCCGGAGAAACTCGGGACCCCGCAAGGCCGCTAGCACAGGTGCTGCATGGTTGTTGTCAGCAGGTACCGTGAGGCGCTCCCTTAAATGGGGAAACCTGCGAAACCCTTGCTCTATGTTTTAATTGTCATAGAGGACTGCCAAGGTCAACTTGGAGGAAGGCGAGGACTACACCAAATCAGCATGGCCCTTACGCCCTGGGCTGCACACGTGATACAATGGCCGGTACAACGGGTCGCTAACCTGTAAAGGGGAGTCAATCCATCAAAACCGGTCTCAGTCCGGATTGAGGTCTGCAATTCGACCTCATGAAGCCGGAATCGCTAGTAATCGCGGATCAGCCATGCCGCGATGAATATGTCACTGGCTCTTGTACTCACAAATAAACGCGCCCGGCAGATATATAAGCCAAAGAGTTGAAATCTCTTCTTCCGTTTCGTTAACGGAATGTAGTTGAAGAACAGTCGTCGCGAGCGATCGCGCCGGCAGAGGGTTCGGAAACAAACAATAGCCCCAACCAATGCGGTTGGTTGACCTATGATTGGGTGGTGAGCATAGGGAAAACCCTAAAACAAAATCCGATTGGGGATGTTGGGAATAGTTTATATATTGACCCGGGGATATCTGACGCTGTATAATGAAACTAACGCAGCGTCAGAAGTCAGCTGAATCATAGTACTAAAGCGTTAAATTTTATGCGCTTGGGAAGGATTCCCTCTAATGTATGTTGAGGCCAGAATATATTTTAGGTTTAGTAGATGGTGAAGGTAGTTTTACGATTTACGTAAAAGATCCTGACGAAACTAAGAATGTAAAAAGGCGAACGAAAGTTGAGCCAAGATTTTGTCTGAAGTTGAAAGAAACAGACAAGGAAGTTTTATATGGCTTGAAAGAATTTTTTCTCTGTGGCAATGTTTATCTACAGAAAGACAGCAGGCCAAATCATCAAGATTGTTATCGTTACGAGGTAACAAAGAGAGACGATTTGCGCGATATCATTGTGCCGTTTTTTAGGAAGAATTTGCCATTATTGCCTTCTAAAAGAAAAGATTTTACTATTTTTTGTAAAATTTTAGAAAGAGTTTTGTTGGGAGAACATCTTACTACTACTGGATTAAGAAATTTATATCGTCTTAAACAAAAAATGCATTAGAGCTCGCCCGGTGCGGGAAATCCGCACGCCGGGTGGGAACGCCTCTGTTAAGTTTCTAACAAGCAATCGCCCGTCACGCCAGGAAAGTTGGGAATACCCCAAATTCCGATTCGTCGGGACAAAGGTAGGCTCAATGATCAGGGCGAAGTCGTAACAAGGCACCGGTAGGGGAACCTGTCGGTGGATCATTTCTATTATTATTTTGGTTGATAAGAGTTGAAACTTGGAATTCGGGTTTTAACTCTGTGGGTATTGGCCAAGGAGCCCAAAATTTTGGCTGTCACACAAAAAACAGTCGTCTCGGGCGAAACAACTCATAGAAACTAATTTATAGTAAAAACAAAACCCTGCGAGGGGTTTTGTTTTATCTTGAAAACCATTAATTTTTTTGTTATTGTTATAGTAATTGATGAGCCCGCCTTCTCCGCTTCAGGCGGATACTGTGGGCAATTGTTCTTATGGGCGATTAGCTCAGTCGGTTAGAGCGTTCCTCTGATAAGGGAAAGGTCCGTGGTTCGAATCCACGATCGCCCACGTTTAAAATTTTAATTTGCGAATATATGCCAGAGCTCAAAAAAATTGACTTTCGCGATTTGGATGCCCCGAGCGCTTTTCAGCCTCCCGTCTCCAAAAAAGGCCGCTCGCTAAATCTTTCCGGTGAAATTTTCAGTCGTATGAGCCAAAAGGTAAAGATTGAAACGGCTGTTTTAGCGCTAGTTTTATTGATAAGTATCGGGCTTGTTGTTTTTTATTTTTTTATGTAAGCAACGCGGCCGTTGGAAACTGTCCCGGCAACCGCGAAGAATATATTACCTTGGGCATTGCGTGAGATAGGCTAAACACGGGCCGTTGGCGCAGCTGGTAGCGCGCCTCATTTGCAATGAGGAGGTCGGGAGTTCGAATCTCCCACGGTCCACCAAAGTTATCCACAGTTGTGTTCAACAGGCAGCCCTTGGTATGATATAATTAAGAAACATAAATTCCCAGGGGAATTTTCAGTTATTTTTAACCTCAAAGGTCGGCTTTTTAATCAAAAATAATTTAATAATAATTTAATTATGATTCAAGATTGGTCAAGTATTACCTTAAAAGCGCTGGGCGACCTTTGGTATGGTTTCGCTGATTTTATTCCCAAGCTCATCGGCGCTCTCATTATCTTTATTATTGGCTGGTTCATTGCCGTTTGGTTAGGCAAATTAGCGGCTGAAATTTTGAAGAGAATCAAATTTGATAAGATTTTTGAGAAAACCAAATGGGAAGAGGCAATGAGCAAAGCCGAATTAAAGGTGTCAATGTCCGGATTTATTGGAGGGTTGGTAAAATGGATTTTGGTGATTGTTTTTTTGCTCGCGGCGGTGGAAATTTTGGGCATGGCTCAATTCGCCGGTTTCTTGAAGGATATCGTTGCTTGGCTGCCTAACGTTGTGGTGGCAGCGGCTATTTTCGTGGTGGCAGTAATTATAGCTGACATCTTAGAAAAATTAGTTAAAGCCGTGGTTAGCAAAATGGATGTTAAATACGTCAACTGGATTGGCTCGGTGGTGCGGTGGTCAATTTGGGTTTTTGCTGTTTTGGCGGCTTTAAGCCAGCTGGGTATTGGCAGCGATATTATTCAAATTTTGGTAACCGGCTTCGTGGCTTTGATTGTGATTAGCGGAGGGTTAGCTATTGGTTTGGGCGGCAAGGACGTTGCCAAAGAGATGCTTGAGGGTATAAGAAATAAACTGCGCGGCTAAGAATCTTAAGGAACAAAAATCCCCTTCTTTTTTAGGGGATTTTTGTTTTCCACAGAAAAGTTGTTGTGATGTTTTGATTTTGTTATAATGGGATGGTTGCAAAAAATTAAAAATGTAAAACTAAAAATGAAAAACCACAAATAAAACTTAAAAAAGAAAGAACTTCGCAGTTATCTTTTTTAGTTTTTCATTTTTAGTTTTTATTTTGTACTATGCCAAGTAGAACAAAGCAAAGCGAGGCGAAATCCATTAGTTTGTCAAAGCCCCTTTTAATTCTGGCCATTGTTTTAGTGGTTGGCCAGGTGTGTTATTGGGGGGCGCAGGCGTTTACCAGTTTATGGGGGATCTCCGGCAATTATCCTCAGCAAATAAGCGTGTCGGCCGAGGGGGTTTTTAGGTTAGTTCCCGACGTGGCGGTTATAAAATTAGGAGTTAAAACAGAGGGGATGAAGGTAGCTGGCGTTGTGAAAGAAAATAACGAGAAAATGAACTCTATCCTGGGCGCAATGAAATCTTTAGGCGTGGTTGATAAAGACATACAAACCTTAAGTTATAATTTGAGCCAGCAGTATGACTATCTGGAAAAGGGAGAGAGGGTTTTTAGGGGCTATTTGCTTAATCAGCAAATCCAGATAAAGGTTCGTGATTTTACCAAGGTTGGAGATGTGTTGGAAAAAGCCACTTCTTTAGGCGCCAATTCAATTGGCGACCTGCAGTTCACCATAGACGATCCTGCCGCGGCCAGAGCGGCTGCCTTGCAAGACGCTATTGCTAAGGCCAAAATTAAGGCCGCGGGAATAGCCAGCAGCAGCGGCTTGAGGATGAAAAAGTTGATAAACATCTACGAAGATTATAGCCAATATCCGTTGTACTCAACGGCAACGGACATGGGCGGGGGAGAGGCAATGATGAAAGCAGTGTCTTCGATTGCTCCGACCGTTCAGTCAGGCGAGCAAGAGATTAAAGCCACGGTAACTTTAGTTTATAAGGTGCGTTAGCTTTTATCGCGCGAGAAAACCCCGTCAACGCAGGATTGCCGGGGATTTTTCTTGTTGGACAGAGTTTGTTTTTTATGGTATAAATAAATATTATTAGGACTTACGCGTTTACCGTCATTCTGAGCCAGCAGGTGAAGAATCTCTTGCGAAGAATAGCATTTTTAGCCCGAGATTCTTCGGACTGGTGTCCTCAGAATGACAATTTGGCGAACAAACGCGTAAGTCATAATTATGAAAGATAATACCAAAAAAACTTTAAAGATTTATTGGCGGCATTGCCTGAAATATAAAGTTTCAGGGTTTTTTATCGTATTCTCCGTGCTGGCCGCAGCCGCCTTGAATGCGATTTTTCCTTTATACCTTAAGAAGTTTTTTGACGCCCTTGTTTCGGGAGGCAGCGCGGCTCGGATAGCCGACCAACTAATAAGGGTTTTGATTGTTTTGGCGGTTTTAGACGGGCTCAATTGGCTCGCTTGGCGGGTAACTAATTTCGCAATGACTTATTTTCAGCCTAAGGTTATCGCTGACTTATCTAACACTTGTTTTGCTTATCTGCACAAACATTCTTATAGCTTTTTTGAAAATAATTTTGTGGGTTCTTTAACCAAGCGGGTTAAATGGTTTGCCAAGGCCTTTGAAGTTATCCACGACAAGCTTGTTTGGAATTTATTGCCCTTAAGTGTTACCGTTGCTATTATTATTTTTGTTTTATTTAAACGCAGTTTTTGGCTGGGGATGATAGTGTTAATCTGGCTGGCGGTATTTTTGGCTGTTAATTGGATTTTTTCCAAGTATAAAATAAAATATGACATAAAACGTTCAGCCAAAGAAACCGAAACGACCGGGCTTTTAGCTGACAGCGTAACTAACGCCTATACCATACAGCTTTTTAACGGCTATGGAAGAGAGGTTAAAAGATTCGCTAAAGTAACCGAAGAGCTAAGGAAAATCCGCAAGTTTACCTGGGATTTAACCGCTTTTTTTGAAGCGGGGCAGGGGTTGTTGGTTATCGCTTTAGAGATTGGCAGTTTTTATTTAGCTATACGATTGTGGCAGAAAGGCATTTTAACGGTAGGCGATTTTGTTTTACTGCAGGTTTATTTGATAGCTATTTTTGACAAGGTTTGGGACTTTGGCAAGGTGATTCGCGATGTTTATGAGAATTTGGCGGACGCGGAAGAAATGACCGCTATCTTAGAAACGCCTCATGAAATTACCAATATTATTGGCGCGAAAGATTTGAAAGCAGAGAAAGGCAAGATTGAATTTAAAAAAGTAGATTTTTGTTACCATCAAACCCGGGCGATTCTAAAAAATTTCAACTTGGCTATCGCCAGCCACGAAAAGGTAGCTTTGATTGGGCCTTCGGGAGCGGGTAAAACAACGATTGTCAGGTTATTGTTGCGAATTCATGAGCTAACCGCCGGTGAGATTTTGATTGACGGCCAAAACATTGTTAAGGTTAAGCAAGAAAGCTTGAGGGCTAATATTGGCTTGGTCCCACAAGACCCGATTTTATTTCATCGCAGTTTATTGGAAAATATCAGATATGGCCGACCCGATGCCACCAATCAAGAAGTGATTGATGCCGCCAAGAAAGCGCGTTGCGATGCATTTATCAATGAGTTGCCCGAAAAATATAATACTTATGTGGGCGAGCGGGGCATTAAGCTGTCGGGCGGGGAACGCCAAAGAGTGGCGATTGCTCGGGCAATCTTGAAAAACGCGCCGATATTGGTTTTAGACGAAGCAACTTCCAGCTTGGATTCCGCTTCGGAAAAAATGATTCAAGAAGCCATTGATGAATTAATGCGAAACAAAACAGTTATCGTTATCGCTCACCGTTTGTCCACCATTCGCAAAATGGACCGCATTGTAGTCATTGAATACGGCAAAATAGCGGAGGAGGGGAGCCACAGCGAGCTCTTAGAGCATCAGGGTGGCATTTATAAAAAGCTTTGGACTCTTCAGGCCGGCGGATTCATCCAGTAGTCATAAAGAGCTCCGAATAATTGAAGTTTTTTTTGATTATTGCTCTGGCGTTTAAAAAAAGGTAAATTTAAGCTGATGCCGGACAACCCAAATAATAAAAATCAAAATCAGCCGCTAGCTGATAGGATGCGGCCGGATAGTTGGGAAGAGTTCGTTGGGCACGAGGATATTATCGGCCCGGGCAAATTATTGAGAGAAGCCATTGGTCAGGACAAAGCGCCCTCAATGATTTTTTGGGGCCCGCCCGGTTCCAGTAAAACCACTTTGGCCTTAATGATTGCCAAACAAACTAAGGCCGAGTTTATTCGGTTTAGCGCGGTAACGAGCGGCCTAAAGGATTTGCGGGAAGTAATTAAAAAAGCTCAGGCCAATGAATGGCAAAGCAAAAGAACTATTTTATTCATTGACGAGATTCATCGTTGGAATAAAATCCAGCAGGATGCCTTGCTGCCGCACGTAGAAAAGGGCCTGATTATTTTAATCGGCGCTACCACGGAAAATCCGAGCTTTGAGGTGCGGGGCGCTTTATTATCGCGGTGTCGCGTTTTTGTTTTGGAGCAACTCGCCGTGGAGCAGATTATGATTATCTTGGAGCGCGCCTTGCGCGACAAAGACAGGGGATTGGGCGCTCAAAACTTAAAGATTGAAAAAAATATTTTAAAAAAAATCGCCGAGCTGTCTAACGGCGATCCCAGAACCGCTTTAAATGTTTTAGAATACGCGGCCAGTTTATCCAGCGACATTAATTTGGAAGTGGTTAAAGAGGCGTTTCAAAAATCGTATTTGCTTTATGATAAAGCAGGGGACGAGCATTACAATATTATTTCGGCCTTGCATAAGTCAATGCGCGGCTCGGACGCTGATGCGGCTTTGTATTGGCTGGCCAGAATGTTGGAAGCGGGCGAGGATCCTTTGTATGTCGCCCGCAGATTGGTTAGGTTCGCTAGCGAGGATATTGGGTTGGCCAATTCGCGGGCTCTGGAGCAGGCCGCGGCCGCTTATCAGGCCTGTCATTTTATCGGCATGCCCGAATGCAACGTGATTTTGGCTCAAGCGGTTGTTTATATGGCCAAATGCAAGAAATCCAATGAGCTTTACGTGGCTTATGGCAAGGCCAAGAAGGATGTTGAGCAATACGGCAACTTGCCCGTGCCTTTGCACATTCGCAACGCTCCCACCAAGCTGATGAAGGGCTTGGGCTATGGCGCGGATTACAAATACAGTCCGAATTTTGACTATCAAGAGCAGCAAGAATATTTTCCCGACAAATTAAAGGGCAAAAAGTATTTAAAAAATTAACACCCGGCATCAGGAGTCCTGTAAGCCGGGTGTTTCATATTATTGTGAGCCATTTTTCTTTTTCTTTTTTCTTTCCTCCCTTCTTTGTTTTTTTTGTTCTCTTTTGCTTTCGTGCTTTTTCCTTTGCGATTCTGGAGTTTTTGTCGGCATTTTTATCACCTCCCTTTTTATAGCGGTTTTTGAAAAAAAATGTGCATTTTTTTACTTTAACTATTTTTCCCTGAAAATCAACTATTTAATCTCTAAAATTTTGTATTTGATTTTTTCTTCGGGGCCGTCAATTTCAATTTCCTCGCCTTTTAATCGGCCTAAGAGCGCCTGCCCGATAGGGGATTGATAGGAGATTTTGCCTTCCAAAAAGTTGCTTTCTGACGGCGCTACTAAGGTGAGCGTTTCTTTTTTTCCACCAGCGTCAACCACCACGATTGAGCCAATTTCTACCTTGCCGCTGTTTTTTTTGCTAACAATAATTTTGGCGGATTTAATGGTTTTTTCCAGCTCGGCCACGCGCCCTCGCAAAAAAGCTATATCTTCTTTGCCTTGGTGGTAGGCGGCGTTTTCCGACAAATCGCCAAAAGCCGCTGCTGTGTTGAGTTGGGCGGCGATTTCACGCTGCTTGACGTTCTTAAGGTAATCCAGTTCCTTTTTTAATTTTTCTAAGCCTTCGGGCGTTAAGTATTCTGACATAATTAGTTTCGTTATTGAAAATGAACCTGACTAAGTCAAGTTCCGAATTCGGAACTTGACTTAGTCAGGTTCCACGCGGCGGACGTATTCGCCGGTTTGGGTGTTTATCTCTATTATATCACCTTCCTTGATAAAAGAGGGCGCTTGCGCCTTGGCGTCGGTTTCCAAAACAACCTCTTTAGTGCCCGCCTCGGCCCTGCCCGCCCGCAGGTAGGCGGCCGCTTCCTTTACTTTTAATTGCACCTTTACGGGCAGTTCAATGTTGACAATTGTTTCGTTAAACATCAGGCCGGTAATCGCTTGGCCCGGTTTTAAGAATCCGCCTCCGGCCACTTGCTCTGCGTCCAGGGTAATTCGTTTGCTTGAGTTCGTGGCCTCGGAAAAAATATACTGCCCCTTATTGACGTAGACGAATTTTAATTGAATTTTGTCAATATTTGCTTCCTCAAAATTGTCGCCGGGATGAAAAACCTTGGAAAGCGCGTTGCCGGTGATTAAATTTTTCATTTTAATTTGCGCGGTTGAGCCGCCCCGGCCCTGAAAGTTTAAAGAAAAATCCAAAACCGCGCACGGTTGGCCGTTGTAGATAAATATGGTGCCTTTCTTTAAGTCGGTGTGAGAAAGCATAAATACAATTTTAAATTCTTAATTCTTAATTCTTAATCAATTTTTAATTTTTAATGTTAAATTTTTAAACGAGAGGAATTGTCTTCGTTTTGAAATTAAAAATTAGACATTAAACATTCATTAGAAATTAAAAATTAGAAATTATTTAACTATCCGCCATTCAATCTTACTTTCCTTATCGGCGTATTCCAGCCATTCGCCGCTGTCGTTGATAACATACCATTTTTTTTTTGTTTCGGACCAAATCATCGGCTGGCCTTCGTAAAATGGCTTTTTAACTACTTCTTTGGGCTTCAGGCGGTCAAGCTCCAGCCATTTTTTGAAGATTGTTTCAATGGCGTAATCCAAATTGCGGCTGTTAGCCCATTGGGCTACTTTGTTAATCGCTTCTTTGGCTTTTTCGGGCGAGCCGGCCAGCTCCAAGAGTTGTTTGGCTGGTTTGGTGTATCGTGAATAAATGATTTTCCTTTGGCGCGCCGACTGTTTTAACTCGGCCAAGCCCAGTCCCTTGCTGGCGAAAAAATGGGCGATGATTTGCTGTATGGCGGTTTCTTTGGCCAATTCATCATAATAAGCGATTTTGCCTTTTTGTAAATACTCTTCAATTTTAAGAGCGGTGCCTTTGCCAATGTCCTTGAGTTTTTCTAAGCCCTTTAATCCGTTTTTTTGATAGATTTGAGCGATATCTTCAAGCGAATTTTCCAAAGCCAAACTGGCCTTGCGGTAAGCTTTAATCTTAAATTCGTCCGCTTTTTGGCGGGCGCCTTTAATCTCCAGCAACCCGGCAATTTCCTTGAAAATTTTAGCGATTTCTTGATTCATTTGATCTGTTGTCATTCTGAGCCAGCAGGCGAAGAATCTTGAAGACCCTTCGCTTCGCTCAGGGTGACGTTTGTGTTGTTTATTGTTGAAGTTTTTGGATAGAGGCCCTAATTCGTTCGGCTTCTTTCTCCACGAGTTCGCCCTGGTATTCGCCTTTATGGGCGGTGGCGCCTTCATAAACCGTTTTTCTTTGATCCAGATGCAAGTCAATGGAGATCTCTTTGGTTATTTTGTTATACCGTAAATATATGTGGAATCTCGGGTAGGCCCCGCCGGTTTCTATCGGCCGGGTAAATGAAGCGCCCCAAACATGGTAACGCAATGAGCGCATCAAATTTTCAATGTGTTCGCCCGAATTGTTTTTGACGATAAACCGCATAGTGAAGTTGAGTTCACTTGATTATTGTTTTTACGGGGCTAAAATAACGGTATATGGATAAAAGCATAAAGATTCATCCCGCGCAACTTCAAATATTAAAGGTTTTGCTTTTTAAGCCCCGGGTCCGCTTTAGCGGACTTAACGAGTCGCGTTTGAGCAGCGACCATTTTTCCTTTCATATTAAAAGTTTAATTGACGCGGGGATGATTGTAAAGAGAGAAAAACATTATTGTCTTACTATTGTTGGTAAAGAATTTGCCAACCGCCTGGACGCGGAAAAGGAAATCCCACAGGTGGAGAAACAGGCAAAGATAGGGGTGCTGATTTTTGCCGTTGGAAAACAAGCCGGGGCGAAGAAGTATCTGCTCCAACAGCGACTGAAGCAGCCCTATTTCGGCTATTATGGAGGGGTGGGGGGCAAGCTTAAGGTAGGCGAAACATTGCTTGAGGGAGCAAAGCGGGAGTTCAACGAAGAAACCGGGCTTCAAGCCAGGCTATCGTTAGTTGGCGTTAATCATAAAATGGATTATTCAAAGCAGAGAGTTTTATTGGAGGACAAATTATTTTTTGTTTTCAGGGCGGATAATCCGAAGGGCGCTCTTGCAGAAGAATTTCCCGGCGGGAAAAATTTCTGGTTTAGTATGGCTGAAATTAAAAAGCTTCCCAAGTTGTTTCCCGATGTTTTAGACAAACTCAAGATGATAGAGTCGGACAGGATTTCCTTTTCGGAGAAGAAATATTTTGTGGATGAATTTTAATCGGGTTTTTTTCCAGATTTTTGTTCGAGCGCTTTTGCCGCCCTGCGTCCTAAAAGTTTCATGTCGGAAATCAGATTTTTTGCCTTTCTGATCTTCTCTTTGTCTGAAACTATTCCTACTTTTCCGCTGTCGTCTTTTGTTTCAGTCGGATTGGTTCCTTTTTGGCTTTCCGGTTCGTTTCCATACTTCCAGACGGGATAGCTTGTGGTTATGTTTTCAGGCAGGGAGAATATTTGCTCTTTAGGTATGCCGACCTGCTCCAAAAGATATCTTACGGAAGAAGCGGTGTTGCCAGAATAAGTAAATTCGTCAAGAATAAGGACATTTTTGTCTTTCAAGTTCAATTTTTCAATTTTTTCTTTCCATTCCGAGAGGGCTCTTTTAAATGATTCCTGCGCTTCGCGATATTCTCCCCGGAGCTCAACGCCTTGGCGGATTAAATTAATCTGATTTTTAAACGGCTTAACATTTATCCTCAAGAATTTGGGCAATTCTTCTTTTGGCTGGATTTCCTTCAGGGCTGATTTCACGGCGTACCCAAAAGGAACGCCTGAGCTCTCTGTGCAAATAATCGCCGATAATGGCCTCGGTTCAAAAGCTCCTTCATTGATGTTTTTTATGAATATGAGCGCCTTTTCCAGCCCCTCTTTATAGATGTTTCTCATTTTTTCGTCTTCTAAAACTAAAAATATTTCATTTGGCTGTTCTTTATTTTTCGAGCCGCAGGATTGGGATTCGTATGATTTTGGGACGCTATTTTCAAAATTTAGTTCCGGCATATTTTTTATGTTATTTTATGTTTCCGAGATGAATATTTTGCAGCCCTTGTGATTTGGCGATTTTCAGAGCGACTGTGAATGTGGACAAAGGGGTAGGAGGCAAATGTTGAAGCTTCCAAGAAATCTCCGGAGAGAACCGGGAAATGTGCCAGGGCGTTTCCATGCCCAGTTCTTTGGCGATGAAAGCGGCTATTTTTTCAAACAGGGCAGGGGAGTCATTGAGGGTTGGAATGACAAGTGTGGTTATCTCAAGGTGAACCCCCGCCTTTTTCAGGATTTTAAGATTATTCAATACCGGTTGCAAGCGGCCGCCGCAGTATTGGCTGTAAAAATCTTCATCAAAACTTTTTAAATCAATGTTGGCCGCGTCAAGGTGGGGGAGTATCAATTTTAGCGTTTCTGAAGAAAAAAATCCATTACTCACCCAGATATTTTTTAGCCCGGCCTGTTTAGCTAATTTCATTATGTCTAAAGCATACTCTAAAAAAATTGTGGGCTCGGTATAAGTGTAAGAAATACTCGGGCAGTTATTTTGAGTCGCCATCTCCACAATGCGCCGAAGCCCGACTTCGGCGAAGTCGCCGAAGTCGGGCTTCGGGACAACTTGGGAGATTTGCCAGTTTTGGCAGGCCCAGCAAGTGAAGTTGCAGCCCACCGTGGCGATGGATAAAGTTTTTGTTTTAGGCAGAAAATGGTAAAGCGGCTTTTTTTCAATCGGGTCAATGTTAATAGCGCAGGGCAGGCCGTAAACCAAAGAAAAAAGCGTTCCGTTTTTATTTTGTCGCGCGCCGCACTTGCCAATTTGGCCATTTTCTATCAGGCAATAATGGCAACAGGTTTGGCACTGGAGTTTGCCATTAGCTAATTTTTTGTAGAGGTAACACTCTTTCATACTTTGAGATGGTTACAAAACTATTCCTGCTGCAATTTTATCTTTTCGGCTGCGGCATCGTCAGACTTCGCAAAAAGCTTTTCACCATAGCAGGGTTATGGCTTCAAACCTTTTTGCTCGCCTTCCTCGCCTCGCTCGAAAATCTAAAATTTCGCTACGAAATAGTTTTGTAACCATCTCTTTCATTATAACCCGCGATTTTTGAAATTCAAAAACTTTTATTTTTTTAAGAGTGGTTTTTTGCTATAATGTGCAATATGAGTTACATTGTTATTTTAGGATTATTGGCGGCGAGTTTAACTACTTTTTCGTCTTTGCCGCAGGTGATTAAAATTATTAAAAGAAAAGAAACCAAAGACATTTCTTTGGGCACTTACATTTTGGTGGTTGTGGGCATAGCTTTTTGGTTAATTTACGGTTTGTTGATAAGGGACTTGCCTTTGATCGCCGCTAATGTGGTGAGTTTAATTTTAACGGCTACAATTTTGTTTTTCAAAATAAAATTTGGCTAATGAATATGCGATTATTTTTGGCAATTAACTTGTCGGTTGCCGTAAAAGAACGATTGGCCCAATTACAGCAAGAAATAAAAAATAGCTTTCCCATGGAAGTGTCCGATGGGGTGGCCAAATGGGTGGCGCCGCAAAACTTTCACATAACCTTGTTGTTTTTTGGCGAAGCGGGGGAGAGAGAGATTCCGCGGTTGGTTGAGATTATTCAAAAAACAGTTCAAGATCAACCGCTGTTGCTTTTGAAAATAAAAAATATTCGCTACGGGCCAACCGCGAAATTACCGCCGCAGTTGATTTGGGCTGAAATAGAAAAAAATCAGGCGCTGGAAAACATCGCAAATAATTTACAAGACGACTGTTTGGGCGCTAATATTGGCCGAGGAGCGGGGGAAAGGGGGTTCGTTGGCCATATTACCTTGGCTCGCGTTAAGGAGTGGGTTTGGAAAAGGATAGAGCCCGAAGAACAGCCGGAGATTGAAAAGGAGCTTGACTTAAAGATTGAAGTTCATTCCATAGAGTTAATGGAGAGCCGACTTAAAAGAAGCGGTCCCGAGTATATTATTTTGCAAAGTTTTCCTCTGCTGGGGCTTGATTAATATGAAAGATAGGGATATATCGGAGCCCCGTAGCTTGCTTACGGGGCTCAATTTTTGTATAATGGCTGTGTAATAAAATTATGGTAAGAAAGATTTTCAAAGGCGGTCTTTTTTTGGCGGCGGCGGCAACCGTTGGTTTTTTTAGTTATCAGATTGGCATTCAGGCGGGTAAGGAGGAAGTAATGACCTTGCAGCCGGCTTATATAATGGATACTTCATTAGACAAGCCCGAGAAGGTGGACATAGCCGTTTTTTGGGAGGCATGGAATAAGGTTTCACAAAATTTTTTAGACAAAAACGAAATTGACGCGCAAAAAATGATTTATGGCGCGACAGCCGGTATGATTCAGAGCTTGGGCGACCCTTACACCACGTTTTTTACGCCCTCTCAAACGGAAAGTTTCAACGAAGAGCTGTCGGGCGAGTATCAAGGCGTTGGCATGGTGGTGGGCAACAGAGAGGGGCAGCTCACTGTGGTTTCGCCGTTTAAAAGCAGCCCGGCGGATAGCGCGGGCTTGAAGCCGAAAGACAATATTTTAAAAATTGATGATACCTTTACCAAGGATTTGAGCATTGAAGAGGCGGTGAAGATAATTAAGGGGCCCGCGGGTACAAGCGTGCGGCTTTTAATTTTGCGGGGGGATTGGAATGAACCAAAGGAATTTGTTGTTAAAAGAGATAACATAAAGATTCCAACCTTAGAAAAAGAGATCACCGCTGATAACATCGCGGTAATAAAGATTTATCAATTTAACCGTATATTGCCCGCTGAATTCGGCCAGGCGGCCGATGAAATATTGAACACCCCGGAGGTTAAGAAAATTGTTATTGACTTGAGGAACAATCCGGGCGGATTTTTGGAGGTGGCCCAAGAAGTTACCGGCTGGTTTTTGCCGAAGGGGCAGGTGGTTGTTTGGCAGGATATGGGCCAAGACAAAGAGAAAAAGGCCTATAAATCAGCAGGCCCTTACGCTTTCGCGGATTATCAGATAGCCGTTTTGATCAACAACGGTTCCGCTTCCGCTTCGGAAATTATGGCCGGGGCTTTACGGGACCAGCTTGGCGTGAAATTAATCGGCGAAAAATCATTTGGCAAGGGCTCGGTGCAAGAGCAGATAAATCTATCAGACCGATCTTCATTAAAGGTGACGATCGCGAAATGGTTGACCCCCAATGGAACCTCCATTGATAAAGATGGTTTGGAGCCGGATATTGAGGCAAAAGAGGAACAGAGCTCCAACGGAGAAGATGTTCAATTAGAGAAAGCCATTGAGTTTTTAAAGAATTTACCCTAAAATAATATTCAGAGGGGCTGTCCCCGGCCGCTATTTTGGACTTGTTTCCTTAAATATTGAGTTCAATCTTTAGTTTCTGATTGAAGCGAGCAGTTAGGGATAGTTTCTACAATTATGAGAGTTATATTATTACAAAATATACCCAAAATGGGTAAAAAATACGAAGCCAAGGAGGTCGCTGACGGTTACGCTGTTAATTATTTAATTCCTAATGGTTTGGCCAAGGTTGCTGACGCGAAAGGTTTGCGGTTGGCAAAAGAACAAAGAGAGATTGCCACCGCCACCGCCACCGAAGAATTGGAAGAGATCGGTAAAGTAGCGCGGAAAATGGAGGGTCTTGAGGTAGAGGTGGCAGTGAAAGTAGGGGATAAAGGCCAGCTTTTTGAAAAGATAAGCCCCCAAAAAATCGTTGCCCGCTTGAAAGAGATGGGCTATGAAATTGCTAAGGAACAAGTGGAGCTAAGCCAGAAAATTGAGGAAGCAGGGGAGTTTGACGCCAAGATTGTTTTTGACCATAACTTAGAGGCGCCTATCAAAGTGATTGTGGCGGGGTTAGTTTAATTTTTATATTTAAAAATGATCATCAAATACATTTTTATTTCGGGAGGGGTAATATCCAGCTTGGGTAAGGGCATTACCGCCGCCTCAATCGCCAAGCTTTTGCAATCCAAGGGCTACAAAGTAACTAATGTTAAGTGCGAGATGTACGTTAATATTGACGCAGGCACGATTCGGCCAACGGAGCATGGCGAGGTTTTTGTGACGGCGGACGGCATTGAGACCGACCAAGACATTGGCTCCTATGAGCGTTTTTTGGAAGATGACCTTAACGCGTCAAATTTTTTGACTACCGGACAGATTTATCAGGCGGTTATTTCACGGGAAAGAAATTTAGAATATGATGGCGAAGATGTAGAAGTTGTGCCTCACGTGCCCGAAGAAATCATCAGGCGCGTTAAGGAGGCGGGAAAGAAATCAAAGGCGGAGATTGTCATTGTGGAGCTCGGGGGCACGGTAGGGGAATACCAAGGCGTGCTTTTTCTGGAGGCCAACCGGATGATGAAGCTCAAAGACCCCAAGAATGTCTGCCATATACACGTTTCTTATCTGCCTATCCCTTCAACGGTAGGGGAGATGAAAACCAAACCGGTACAATATTCGGTGCGCACCTTAAACAGCGCGGGCATCCAACCAGATTTTGTGGTTGGCAGATCAGAGCTACCTTTGGACGACAAGAGAAAAGATAAAATTTCTCTTTTTTGTAGCGTGCCCAAAGATAATGTCATATCCAACCCGGATATGGAATCAATCTACGAAGTGCCGCTTGTTTTTGAGGAACAAAAATTTGGCGAAAAAATACTTAAGCATTTTAACTTAAAGCCGAGAACGCAAGATTTGCGGGAATGGAAAAAGTTGGTGGCTACCATTAAAAGCGTTAAAAAAGAGGTCAGAATCGGTATTGTAGGCAAGTATTTTCAGACAGGCGATTTTACCTTGAAGGATTCATATATTTCCATTATTGAGGCGGTAAAGCACGCTGCTTGGGCGAACAACCTCAATCCGGTTATTCAATGGTTGGCAAGCGAGAAGTATGAGCGAAATTCAAAGGATTTGGCGGAGCTTAAAAATTACGATGGCGTTATCGTGCCGGGAGGATACGGCAGCAGGGGAGTGGAGGGCAAGATTCTAGCCATTGAATATTTGCGCAAAAACAAAATTCCTTTTTTGGGGTTATGCTACGGTATGCAGCTGGCCGCCATTGAGTTTGCCCGTAATGCGGCGGGCTTAAAAGACGCCAACACCACTGAAATTAATCCTAAAACCGCCAATCCAATTATTTGTCTGATGAGCGAGCAGAAAGAATTTTTGAAAAATAAAAATTATGGCGACACGCAGCGTTTGGGCAATCATCCCTGCAAGATTTTGCCTAAAACATTAGTAGCCCGAGCTTACGGGGGACCGCGGCAAATCGTGGAGCGCCATCGCCATCGTTATGAGTTCAACAACGCTTACCGCCAGACCTTAGAGAGTGGGGGACTGGTAATCAGCGGCGTTAATCCGGAGAGAAATTTAGTGGAAATCATTGAGCTTAGCCCTTCAATGAGTTCAGGGGGGAGCCACCCTTTCTTTCTGGGCGTCCAATTTCACCCTGAATTTAAGTCCAGGCCGCTGCACCCCCATCCGTTGTTTAAGGAGTTCATCAGATCCTGTTCAGCGAATAAAAAACAATCCCGATAGGGGACTGTTTTTTATTTATTGAGATTGCTTATAAAATATTGACTACCTTAGTCATTTTTTTAGCTCCACTGAAGGTTGTTTTCTTTTTTGTTTGAAATTTAACCACGCCGTCTTTTAAGGCGTAAAGGGTGTAATCATTGCCGCAACCGACATTCTTGCCCGGCAGATATTTGGTGCCGCGTTGTCTGATAATAATCATACCAGTTTTGGCTTTTTGGCCATCAGACATCTTCACACCTAAATATTGGGGTTGTGAATCGCGGCCCAGCCCCGAAGCGCTTTTTGATTTTGCTGTTGCCATATAAAGTAATGTTTACGTTAAGGATAGCTTATGTTATCAGATATTATTAAATTTTTCAAGCGAAGAAGCGATTTAATTTTGTTATTGTTTGTCGTTTTCCTGTTGTGCCTGCTTTCTTTTGGTTTGGGCATTTTAGCCCAGTTTTATTCGCAAAAATCCCCGCTGGAAATTGAAAATCCGGCAGGGGAGGGTTAATCCTTTAATGGATGAAATTTGTGGTGGGTTTCTTCGGCGAATTTATTAGAGGCGTTGATGTATCTTGTGGTGGTGTTTAATGATTCATGCCCCAAGAGCACTTGAATGGCGGCTGGGCTAGCGCCATTTTCAGCCATATAAGTGGCAAAGGCGTGGCGAATGCTATGGCAGGAAATTGGGATGTTTATGCCAAGCCACTCTCTATATTTTTTAATTCTTTCTTGCATATAATTCGCTGAAATTTTTTTATTTTCTTGATGGACATTCTTGCCATGATAGGGGATAAAGATAAACGGAGTATCAACTATGCCTCTAATTTCAGTGTAGTTTTGCAGATGTCTTTCAGCCCGGGGGGTTAAATAAACAAACCTTTCTTTTTTGCCTTTGCCCCTGATGAGAATTCGGCCTGTTTTATCTATTTGATTTTGTTTTAGGTTAATAAGCTCGGAAATACGCATACCGGTAGAAAAAAGCATTTCAAACATAGCCCGGTTCCGCAGAGCTACTTTTTGATTTTTTTCAAAATCCATTGGGGCTTCAATAATTTTTACTATCTCTAAAAGCTCGGATATTTTGTATTGTTTTTTTTCATTTTTTGTAAGCTTTACCATTTCCGGGGCAATGGGCGTTTCATAGTCCATATCTATTAAAAATTTCAGGTATGATCTCAAGGCGGAAAGCATTTTATTGGTTGAAAAACTGCTCAATTTTATTTTTGCTGTTTCATGGAGAGGTGTTTTTCTATCTTTAGAGTTTAAGTATGCCTTATAGAGTAGGAGAGTCCTTTTATGGGATTTTTCAAAAATGATATTATTTTCGCGTAGAAAATTTTGAAAAACATTCAGGTCTCTTTCGTAATTATAAATTGTCTCTTGTGAAAGATTATTATTTTGCATATTCAGCAAAAAATCATCTAAATACGGAAGAGAAATGTTTTTATTTTCCATGATAATGTTAATAATGTATATGGAGTGAGTGTAAGGGTTATTATACTCACTCCGGTATCAATTAAATAATAGCTTTTTGAACGGTTTGTGTCAATCCCCCCTCTTGTGGAAAAGTTTTAAAATAATGTCTTTTATTTTATTCCAAATGTCAGAAATTATTTCTTTCATTCCTCCTTTAAACTCTTGCTTCTCTTCTTGCCAGCCGATTTTAACGGCCTCTTTACGCTGTAGGAACCAATCTTTGGTTTTTGCGACTACCTCTCCCCTTTTGATGCCCGTAACCTTCTCAATGCTGTTTTTAAAGGCGCCACTGATATTTTTAAAAATAGCGCTGGCTGATTTTATTTGTATAATTGATGATGAGCTGTTTGATTCAATGGTGGTCTGAGCCATAGCTATGTTAAAAAACCCGCTGAATGTTATTGTTAAAACTATAATTAAGAATGCTTTTTTCATATTTGTTTGAAAATTGAAAATTCGTAAATTGAAAATTATTTTACCGTCCTTCAATAGGCACGAAGCTGCGATATAAATATTCCAATAAATAGTTGGCAATCATTCGGCCGGCTTTGGGGCGGGCAAAGTTTTCCGAGCCCTGGGCCATAGCTTGCAGGATATTAGGGTGATGGAAAAGATAGCGCAGTTTTTCTAAAAACAGATGCGGCTTTAAGTTATCTTCCTCCAGCACTTCCCCGCCGCCGTATTGCTCAAAGCTATAGGCGTTGCGCGCCTGGTGATTTTGCGCCGCGCCGGGCAAAGGTATCAAAATGGCCGGTTTATTGTTAGCGGCGATTTCAAAGATAGCCCCCGCCCCCGCTCGGGAAATTACTAATGAAGCGGCGGCAAACCCGTTTTTGAGCTGGGTTTCATTCATAAAACCGAAAGAGTGATATGATTTTCTTAATTGTTCGTCAGCTATTAAAACCCGCGCCTCTTTGGCGTTTTGTTGGTAGTTGAGATCGCCGGTTTGATGGATTATTTCAAACTCCGCGAGAATTTCAGGGAACGTTTCTAAGATGAGGCTGTTAATGCTCATAGCGCCTTGCGAGCCGCCTAAAACAAAAAGCACCGGTTTTTGAGTTTCTACTCCGAAAAACTTTAAGGCCTCTTCTTTGTTGCCGCCCGTTACCTCGCCCCTTATGGGATTGCCCACGCAAACTGTCTTGTTAGTTGGCAGGCTAGCGGTTTTTTCAAAAGAAGCAAAGATTTCTACCGCCCACTTGCTTTCTATTTTTGCCGCCAATCCGGCGATGGCGTCTGATTCATGGACAAAAATAGGCACTCTCAAAAGCCGCGCCGCCAAGACCGTTGGGAACGAACCGTAGCCGCCTTTGCTGAAAACCACATCGGGCGCTAAAAAAAACAGCAAGAATAGCGCCTTAAAAACACCGCAGGGGATTTTAAAGAAATCAATGAAATTTTGTGTTGAAAGATAGCGCCTGATTTTGCCGCTGGGTATCGTCTTGATTTTAACTTTTTCAATGGACAGCAAAACCTCGGTTTGAACGTTTTTCGGCCCAAAATAATATAAGTCCAAATCAGGATCGGAATAATTTTTTCGTAGCTCGCGAATGATAGCCAATATGGGGAATATATGTCCGGCAGTCCCCCCGCCAGTGAAAACAATTTTCATATATTAGAAATTGTTACGGATTATTTACGCGTGTTTTTTTGAAAAGTTTAATAAAATTCCTATTGCCATTATTTCCGCAATCAGGTGCGAACCCCCATAGCTGAAAAATGGCAAGGGCACTCCGCCCATTGGCATCAAACCTAACATACCCGCTATATTGAAAAAGGCCTGAAAAACAATCCACGTGCCAATGCCCAGCAAGGCGAGCCCGGGAAAGCTTTGACCCAGGCATTTGGCATTTTTTAAAACCCGCCAGAAAAATAAGATAAACAAAATAGTCACGCTTGCCGTTCCGATAAAGCCCCATCCCTTACCTATTATAGCAAAGATTGAGTCGGTAATGGGAGTGGGTAAAAGCCCGATTCGGGGATCGCCCAAACCAAAACCAAAACCCTCCTTAATGCCGAAAATTTTTCCAGACCCCACAGCCAACAGCGACTGGCGCAACTGGAATCCCCTGCCCAATGGGTCTATCTCCGGGTTTAAGAACACCAGCCAGCGGGTGAGCGCGTGCGGCTTAAGCAAAGCAACGGCGGTAAGGCTGATTACGCCCGTTCCTATCAGGCATATTGTGTGTTTTAGGGGGGTTGAGGCGGCAAAATACATCACTAAACATACCGCCAATAAGATGCATAACGTGCTTAAGTCAGGTTGGATTGCCAAAATGATAAATATCACCATAGCAACCGCGAAAAAAGGCAAGAATATTTCCTTAAATTTTTTTTTGTTGGCGATTTCCTTGCTTTTGTCCAGCCAAGCCGCCAAATACATAATAAAAGCAATTTTTAAAAATTCCGATGGTTGGAACAAGAATCCGCCCAAGGAAATCCAGCGCTGTCCCCCGCCGATTTTTACGCCTAATTTAGGCACAAAAACAGCCAAGGTTAAAAGCAGAGCGGCTAAGAATGTCCAAGGCGCGGCTTTTTTAAAAAATTTTACAGGCAATTTATATAAAATAACACCCAAAAAGATACCCATGGCCAACTTAACAAGTTGATTTTGCAGATAATACCAGGGCGCGCCAAATCTTTGCTGGGAAAGCGGCAAGGATATCAACCCCATAGCAAAAAGTCCCCAGAAAACTAAAACAATGATAATGGTTAACAAGAGATAATCCGGCGAATATTTTTTCTTAGAATGTTTTTTGCTGGCCATAATCTACGAGGCATAGAAACGCGCCCACTTTTTGAATTGTTTCCCCCTGTCTTTATAATCTTTGAACATATTAAAGCTGGCCGAGGCGGGCGATAGCAGGCATATGCCGTTTTTTGGCGTTTCCTTATAGCATATCTTAACTGCCTCTTGCATCGTTCGCGCTTGGAAGGAGTTAAACTCCTTCTTCGTCGGAGGAGGAAGGAGCTTAACTCCTTCCTCAATTTTTTGGCCGGTTCCCTGTCCCAAAATAATCAGATTTTTAACCGAAGTTTTCAAAATTTCTTTTGCTAAGGCCGTATAGTCGCTCCCCTTTTCCGAGCCCCCGACAATGAGAGAGATTGCTTTTCCGTTAAATGTTTTTAAATCAAGAATCGTTGTCTCGGGAACTGTTGCCATTGAATTGTCGTAAAATTCTATTCCTTTGTGTTTACCAGAAAACTCCAAGCGGTGCGGCAGGCCTTTAAAGCTTTTAACCGCCTCTAAAATATTCTTTTCAGAAACGCCCAGCAAGCCGACAACCCCCAAAGCCGCCCTTAAATTTAAAAAATTAAAATCCCCCTTTAATTGATAATGCTTTTTTAGCAATTTTTCCAGCGGGGTGAGCGGCTTTTTTGGGTTGAAAATAATTTTTCGCGCTTGGCTTTTCTTGGCGATTTGGCTCACTGACTTATCGCTTGAGTTGTAAATCAGATAGTCGTTTTTGGTTTGATGGGTTGTGATGTTGGCTTTGGCTTTTTGATATTCGGCAAAATTGCCGTAATAATCCAAATGATCAGGAAAAATATTTAAAAATACGGCAATCTGCGGTGACTTTTTTAGATCCCGCAGTTGGTGCGATGATAACTCATAGACAGCTATGTGGTCGGGCTGGCTTCTTAATAAGTATTGAAAGGTTGGCTTGCCCACATTGCCCAGCCAAAAGGCTTTAAAACCAGCTGTTTTTAATATTTGGTAAATAAGCCCGGAAGTTGTGCCTTTTCCCTTGGTGCCGGTTACCCCGACAATCAGGCCCGGAAAATTATCAAAAAATATTTCGGTCTGCGAGGTTAGAAAAGAGTTCCGTTTTTTTCCGGGTATGCCGGGGGTTTTAATAATCAAGTTGTAGTCCCCTGCCTTGTCTAAGTAGCTCTGGCCAAAATGTTTTTTTAATTTTTTATCTTTTGCTAAGATAATTTGAGTTTTTTTGTCAAAGTTTTTTAATTTTTTTCTATCCGCCACAGCCAAAATTTTATTCGGAAACAATTTTCGCAAAGCCAAACAAGTGTCAATCCCCTCTTGGCCAAACCCCAAAATCATTATCTTTTTATCTCTAAAATTTTCTATCATTCTTCTAAAATACCATAAAAATCAAACAAAAAAAAGCAGAGGATTTCGAAATCCTCTGCTATTGGTTGTTACTCTTTAACCATTTATTTCCTTTATGACGACGCTTGCTTGCGCCGCCACCTTCGCTATAATTTGCTGAACCCTTTGTTTAGACACCCGTATTATAAGCCCTATCTCTTTCAACGTCATTCCGTCTATTCTTAGCCTTAATATACCCTCCTCCCTTTTTGAGAGTTTTGGGACCTTTTCTCTTATGAATTCTATTATATCGTCCTCGCTGTCAAAAGAGAAAATGTTATTCTCTAACATTTTAGGTTGATGTAATAATTCTTCAGTATGGAAAACAGAAAATCCATCGGAATAGTTTTTTTTGTTATCATCGCTTTCTGGCTCTATGCTATCAACATAGAAGGCGTTTCTAAGAGTATCGCCGTCGTAAACTCCAACAGCGTGTATCGGCACCCTTACCAGCCTGCCATAATTATGCAAGGCCCTTATAATTTTGTGGGGCACTGAAATATAAGCTAAGGTTGAAAATTTTGTGCCAAAACGTTCGGGATCGTACTTTTCTATGGTTTCACTGAGAGCCGCGTAGGCCTCTTGCTTGACTACCTCCAAATCAACATCCATTTCCTCATAATCTGGAAAAATCATGGCTATATTTTGCCAGATTCTCCAGGCAAGTTTTTCGGCCAAGCCCATATTACAACAGAAAAATTTATACCTGGCTTTATAATTTCCCTGTTTCACCATTTTGATGAATTCGGCCTCTTCCTCTTTAGAAAATGCCGGCAATTTATTGTCAAAACCCCATAAAATGGACTTAATTCGTAGCCGCTCATCCCAGCTTCTAACTAAGGAGGCGCTAATTTGTTCACGCATCCCGGGCCTTGTCCATATGGCGGCAGAAATGAGCGCTCTTTGTTCTTTTTTGCCGGGCTTTTCCCAATATTTTTTCAAGCCCATTGAAATCGCTTCTCTGTATTCCGGTCTTTTGGCGACTTCTCGCATAATAACGGAATGTCGTGTGCGGCTTTCGGGGTTTGCCCGGTATTCCCTTGAAGCATTCCTGATTTTCGAGCAATATAGGGGGTTTTGCAGGGCTTTTAGGGCGGCTGCCCTTTTCCTCTCTATAATTTCCGGACGTTTATTTGCCTCAATTATCCCGAAGATTCTTTTTGTTCTAATCTCGGGATCTTGCCAACTTGCTTCTGTAAATAGTTTTTGTTCCACTATGTAACTAATATCCTGCCAGCGGTTTTTCATTCTGTCGCTGGCTCCTTGCTTTAATGCCGGATCATTTTCCCATGTATCCCTGCGTTTCGTTAAAACATCTTTTCGCCACTCCGCATCCGCCCATTTATTTTCCAGCCGTTGAGAACGTTTTTTTCTCTCCTTCGGGTCAGCGCTGGCTTTTCGGGTTATTTCTTATTGGCGGGCTTTATGCCTTGCTGTATTGCACTGCTCTTTTCTTGTTCTGATAGGAACAGCGCAATTTATTAGCAACTTTTTAGCGGCGCCCTTGGGTAAGGCAAGCCGTTTTTCTATCTGCCGCAAGCTCATCTCTTCAACGAGATACAAATCTTTTAGCAAGTCGTTATTTATTTCAGACATTATAAGCACCCTCCTCTTTTATTGGGACATTCTGTTTTGAGTCGCTTCATTATAAATTATTAAAAAGCTATTAAAAAAACAATGAAAACTTTTATAAGAAAGCTTACATTGTTTTTTAAGGTTTTTCAAGCGATTAGCCCAGTAACCTAATAGCTACGCCGATGATGGCTAAAACCAGGTTAATCAGCCAAAAGCGCATAGTGATTTTTTCGCGAGACCAACCAATAGCTTCAAAATGATGATGTATGGGCGTGCAAATAAATATTTTTTTATGAAAAAACTTTTTGGAAAAAAGCTGGATAATCACCGAGCCCGCTTCAATAACCAAAAGCCCGCCAATAATAGGTAAGACCAGCAGAGAGTCGGTTAAAAAGGCAACGGCTGCCAACACAGCCGTTAAGCCGATTGAGCCGGTTTCACCCATATAAAACCGGGCGGGCGGAATGTTAAACCACAAAAAAGCCATAGTGGCCCCAGCTATCACCGCGCACAAGGTCGCCAAGTCATATTGGGTGTTGGCGTAGGCGATAATAGAAAAAGCGCCGAACATAATACTGAAGGTTCCCCCGGCCAGACCGTCTAGGCCGTCAATCACTCCGCCCGCCCAGCAAGCCAAAACCGTAACGACAAACAAAGGCAAATACCATAAACCGATTTCAATGTTGCCGTTGCCCGGGACGTGAATGGTGTGCCAGTCAAGCTTAAAGTAAAACCAAAGGCCCGCTATAAGCCCGATAAGTAAAACCACCGCCAAGCGCCGGGTAAAACGAATACCTCCCCCGGCGTATTTACCCTTTTCAATAACCGTCAAAACGTCGTCTCCCAGGCCCAGAAGCGAGCCAGCGATTAAAATGCCCAAAGGCAGCCAGGTTTGGTTTCGCGACAGGAAATCAAGCTTACCGATCCAATACTGATTTGGAAACATTTTGTGAAGCCAAGCAAAAAGAAAAATTACGAAAACAGTTGTTATCCAAATTAAAAGCCCGCCCATTCGCGGGGTGTTTATCTCTTTGTCCTTATGCAGTTGGTAAAAAATTGTCGCTGGAGCGCCATCAATCGCTTTGGTTCTGGCTGATTTCCGCCAGAGTTTATGCTTATAAAGAAAGTTTGTTAAAAGAGGAGTCCATAGAACCGCTAAAAAAGCGGATATGGAACAAAGAGACAAAATTTTAATAACGTTTTCAGAGGCCATAATTTTCTATAATTTTTTCCATATCAGCAAATTTATCAGGTGAATTCAACACTACCCCTATTAAATATGTCCCCGGTGTTTTGCCCCTGATTATTAAAAGCAGGCAGCCCCCCGCCCTGTCAGTTGTGCCGGTTTTTCCTCCGATAATATCGGGAACCTGCCCTAAAAGTTCGTTGGTGCTTTGAATATTATGGTGAAATTGGCCGTTGTTTAAATAAACAGCCGACTTTTTTTCGCCTAAAATTCTCATAATTTCCGGGTGCTCAGAAACAATGTACTTGGCTAAATTAACTAAATCATTGGCGGTTGAAAGGTTAATCTGTTCGGGCGGACTGCCCGCGTCCTCGGGATCTAAACCATTTGGATTGAAAAAATAAGTGCGGTTCAAGCCAAGGTCGCGGGCTTTTAAATTCATTAAGCCAACAAACCCATTCGGCCCGCCCATCGGCTCAGTTAAGGCGAAAGCCGCGTCATTACTTGATTCAACGAGCATAATTTTTAAAAGCTCTTCTAAGTTTAGCCGTTCCCCTGGCCTTAAGAATCCCGCCGCGTCTAATTGCTCAACGGCTTGCTTGGTGATGGTGATATTTTGATTTTGCTTATAGAATTCGGCGGCGATAATCGCGGTCATTAATTTGGTTAAGCTGGCAATCGGGCTTTTTTTGTCGGCATTTTTAGCCCAAACAACGCTTTGCCCGCCGCCGCCTACCTCCGTTAAAACGGCGCTGGCGGCTTGAATAACGGGAGGTGATTTCTGTTTCCAATTTGTTGTGGTAGAAACGTTAGCGTTTTGAGCGACATTTGCTGAAAATTGTTTGTTGACAGCAAAACCATTCTCGGCATTTTGCAAGGCATTAATAGTCAAGCCAAACGCCCCCCCGCCGATAACAGCGGCCATAAAAATTGGAATTATTTTATTCATCGTCAGAAATTGAAAAACGTTGGTCAATTCTTCCCATATCCCTTGGGAACAAACTGGCTTCCCGCAAGTTTTCCAAACCTAAGATTTGTTTTACAATTCTTTCCGCGCCCAAGCAAAAGCCACCTTCGGGCGGCATGCCATATTGGAAGGCCTGCAGGTATAAAGTAAAGCTTTCGGGCTTGTTGCCCCACTTTTTTATGTTTTCCAAGAGTTTTTGGTAGTTGTTGAGTCGTTGCCCGCCGGTAGTTATTTCTAAGCCGCGGCATAGGATATCAAAACTTAATGTATAGTCAGGGTCTTCGGGATCGGGCAAGGTATAGAAAGGTCTTTTTTTAGTTGGGTAATGGGTAATGAAAATCAGTTCGGAATTATGCGTTTCCTTAGCCCATTGACAGATTTCTTTTTCATCTTCCGGTTCTAAATCGGGCTCTTTAGTGTGGTCGCGGCCGGTTTTTTCTAAGATAATTTTCTGGGCTTCTCTCATTTTAATTCGGGGAATTTTATCGCCGAGTTGAGGTATAACAGCGGCCGTTAGCTTCATTTCTTTTTCGCATTTTTGAGCCACATCAGCGAACATGTTTTTTATAACCGTCTCGCAGGTATCCATTAAGTCCTCCCATGACTCAATAAAGCCCATTTCCGCGTCCAATCCCGTATATTCTGAAAGATGACGCGTAGTAACGCTGGGTTCGGCTCGATAAGCGTGAGCCAAGGTATAAACTCGTTCAAAAACACCCACCATCATTTGCTTATAAAATTGGGGGCTCTGGGCTAAATAAGCTGTTCTGTTGTAATAGTCAATTTTAAAAACTTCCGCTCCCCCTTCGGTAGCTGTCGGCACGATCGTTGGCACTTGTATTTCTCTGAAGTCCAGATTTTTCAAGGTAGTTCTAAAGCTGTCAATTACTGTTTCTTCTATTTTAAAAACAGCTTTGTTTTTCTCATTCCTTAAGGTAAGCGGCCGATAATCCAATAAAGTAGGCAGGCCGATGTTCATTCCTTCTTTTATATCAAAGGGCAGGGGGGCTGACGCGGCTAAAACGTTTATGGTTTTAGCTTCAATTTCTATGGCGCCGGTGTCCAAATTAGGATTAACCATTTTGGCGGGCCGTTCTTTAACAACGCCCTCTATCTCCAGCACGTATTCTTCTTTAATGTCTTTTGCCAATTCATTAGTTGCTACAACCTGGGCTACGCCGGCGCGGTCTCTTAAATCAATAAAAACAATACTGCCGTGCGCCCTTACGGTGTTAACCCAACCTTTAAGCAAAACAGTTTTTCCAACTGATGAAATAGTATCTTTAGTGAGTGTTCTTGTCATAGTTTTGTAATTTAGAGCAAATAGTTTTTTATTTTTTCTATGATTTCTTGGGGAGTATAATCAGTTTTTATTAAATAGTCCAACGCTTTTAGCTCGGCGGCTTTATCTTTGGCGATTTTATCGTCGTAATTTGAAAACGCTACCACTTTTATAGCAGCGGTTTGCGGGTTATCGCGCAACTGTTGCAACATTTCAATACCGCTGGCCTTGGGTAAAAGGATGTCCAGTATAATCAGGTCGGGCATCTCTTGTTCGGCCACAAGCAGACCTTCTTCCGCGCTTTCCGCTAATACCACATTTATTCCTTGTTCTATAAAAATTTGCGCGTACATCTCTCTTAATACCGGCTCGTCTTCAATGATTAAAAGTTTTGGCATATTATTATGTTTTAAGCTTTACGAATTTTCGTTTACCAACCTGAATTACCATATTGTTTTCAATCTTTATCACTTCTCGCCAGTCGGTTTTTGTTTGGCCGGCTATTTCAACGGCGCCCCCTAAAATCATTCTTTTTGCTTCGGCTTTGGACGGGGTCAAGCCGCTTTCAAAAAGCAAGTCAAGGATGTTGTATTCTCTTTTTGGGGCTTGCCATTTCGGCATATCCGACGGAAGCTCTTTTTTTTGAAAAATATTGTTAAATTCTTCCTCGGCTTTCGCAGCGGCTTTTTCTCCATGATACAATTGAACAATTTCTTTGGCCAAACGGGCCTTTAAATCGCGCGGGTTAGCTGTTTCTTTTTTCATTTTTTCAATTTCATCAATACTCACTCTGGTGGTCAAAATAAAATATTTTATAATTAACTCGTCTTTTAACGACATCACCTTGCCGAACATATCATTGGCCGGATCAAACAAATTAATGGTGTTGCCCCAGCTGGAGCTCATTTTTCGGCCGTCCAAACCCTCAATCAACGGGTTGGTGATGATATCTTGCGGTTCTTGATTGTAGCTACGCTGCAATTCTCGGCCAGCCAGTAGATTGAACCGTTGGTCAGTGCCGCCAATTTCCACATCCGCCTTAATCGCCACTGAATCATATCCCTGCATAAGAGGATAAAGCAACTCCCGCAAAGATATCCTTTTGCCCGCCTCCAATCTTTTTTTAATATTTTCGCGCGAGATAAATTCATTGAGCGAAAAAGCGTCCGCTTGCCTGCCAATTTCGTGATAATTTAATTTGCCCAACCATTCGCTATTATAGCGAACTTCACATTTTTTTATATCAATAACTTTTTCGGCTTGTTGAATGTAGCTTTTAAGATTTTGTTTAACTTCTTTTTCTGTAAGCATCGGCCGCTCGCTCTCTTTATCCGAAGTATCGCCGATAACACCGGTGAAATCGCCGATAATCAAAATAATTTTATGCCCAAGGCCTTGGAAATCTTTAAGCTTGAGCAAAGGAATAGACCGGCCAATATGAATATTGGGGCTTGTCGGGTCAATTCCTAACTTAACTCTTAACTGCCTACCCGACCGCAAAACCGCCTCCAGGTGGCCTCTGTCAATCACTTCCTCTACTCCCCTCTCTAAAACCTCTTTAATCTTGTTTTCGTCAGTATTTATTTTCATTTTAATTTTTCGTTATAAAATTCAAAATATGTTCACAATACTTTGCGTAATCGTTTAAACAATCTTTTATTGAATTATAAAACTTCTCCTCATCTAATTTTCTGTAATTATGCACTAACATATTTCTTAAACCAACTGACTTGGAAATTTTTTCAGCAAATTCTTTTGGGTATATTTCTATGGCAGCAAGAGCCAAAAATGTTTCTTTATAATCATCGGGCGGCTCCTGTTCTTTTGTTTCACTGATTATGTGCTGATTGACATCAAGAGCGTCATTGATAACTCTTTCTAAAATTCTTTCAATAACAGCATGTTTAAAATAATCGCTGGCGATTTCTTCTAACGAACAATCCTCATATTGAACGAGCATTTTTAACTCTTTTTGTATAAAACTAAGTTTGTTTTTTAATAATTCTTTGTCAAGCATATTTAATTTTTTGTTTTAAAAGCTCTTGTTGTTTTCGCAATATTTTTGTTTTTAATTCAAAAAGCGGCTTGCTGTCAACAAAATTTTTGTAAGCAAAGAATTTATAATTATAAAAATCATGTTTGTTTCCAGCTAAAAATTTGCCCTTGCATAAGGCATTGTATAAAAACACCGGCTCTGCCCCCCTTATCATTCGCAGGTCAACATTAATACCCTTAAAAATATTTGAAAAATCATTAAATAATTCGCCCTGTCTTCTATATGTTTCTGGTTGCGGGTCTGAAACCCCTATATCCAAATCGCTGTCTTTTTTGGCCTTACCATTGGCTCGCGAACCAAAAACAACTACGAATTCCAAGCCGCGCTTTTTCACCACCTCCTCTGCCATATTCTGTTGTTCCTTTGTAATTTCCATTCCCCTATCATACCCAAAAACCACTATCAACGCAACCTGTGAAAAACAAAAAAGCAGGGTTGTTTTACAACCCTGCGTGAAAGCTATATGAATCCTTTTAACTCTAATAGAGCTCGGAACTCTGCCCTTTTAAGGGCGAGCCCCTCACTGGCCGCCCGTACTTTTGGGCCGTGAAAGGCATCCCCCAAAAACTCTCGGGCTTCCTCTACTTCAATGCATAAATTGATAATTTTTTTACCAACTTCGCTTGCCAGAAACTCGTCCTTCGTCGCTATGGACTCAAATTTATCATCTTGGTATGGCATATTTTTTCACCTCCTTTTTAATGAACTTAGATTTTGTTGTAAAACAAAACCCCTCCTGATTGGGAGGGGGTTAGATTGAAAGGTATTATCTTCAAACCAAGCAGGCAATTCTAAGCCAACCCTCTCCCAGTCGGAGCGGGGTTGCGATGGTTCAAACGAGCGATTATTAGCTTGTAGCCGCCCATTCCCCTATTGAGCCACTTGGAAATTCTGGCTACGGTAGTGGAGCTCAAGCCGGTTTTCTTTTCAATTTTTGAATAAGGAATTTTTTCAGCCAGCATTTGGGCGGCCTGCCACCTCTTGCCAAATTCGCAAATCTCTTGTTCGGTGAGCAGGTCGCGGAAGAACCTTTTGGCCTCGTTGACGTTTTTCAGCTCCAAGACCGCTTTTAATAAATTTTCAGTTGTTTGGTTATTCCATTTAGCCATATTTTTGCTTTATTTCAGTAAAGCACTTTATTAAGGTAAAGTATATCAGATTAAAAAAATATGTCAAAAGTTTGAAAAGAAAAAAGGAAGGAGTTAAACTCCTTCCTTTGGTTTCGGTCTGTTTGACCCTGTTTTGTTCCTGAATTATGTCATAATCATTGGAATATCCTGGATGACAATATCCATAACGCCAATTTGCAGAAGAAGAAATAATATATTTTTTTCTTCCTCCTTGGGTACGATAGATTGAAGGGCGAACCAGCCCTCCTTGCCTAAAAGCGGCGAGTAAGAAGGCCCTTTAAGGCCTCCTATAATTTTGCCGGCTTCTTCGAGCGCCTGTTTGGGCACATTGGCTGTAAGCATCACGTACTTGGATGCTTGATGCGCCCCGTGAATAAGCCGAACAAAAAAGTCAATGAATGGCTGTTTCCCTTGGTCAGCGAGCGATTTTGGGTTTGCTATTATTACGGTATTTGATTCCATAATCTGGCAAACGACCCTAAGTTGATTTTCTTTCAAGGATTCTCCGCTTTCTGTTACGTCAATTATGGCCGTTGCCCCGAACCTAATTTTGTGTTCGGTGTTGCCAAAAGACGGGACAACAAGGATGTCCGATCTTTCATTTTGAGCGAGCCATTTTTGAGCTAACTGAACGTATTCGGTTG
>Ga0265594_1000481_pt1 | contig 32994 bp, 29 predicted proteins | sample saktaG_11_FD_190147 | JGI IMG/M metagenome (GOLD analysis project Ga0265594, IMG submission 190147) | Saline water microbial communities from Sakinaw Lake, British Columbia, Canada - sak_2011_5_24_80m | ecosystem: Environmental > Aquatic > Non-marine Saline and Alkaline > Saline ... | reverse complement strand
TCGGAAGTGCAGCCCATCTATCTTTTATGGATTTTATTATAAATCTCGCACCCTTCGCCCTGATTCTATTAATTCTTTTACCCTTCTTTGTCAGGCTATTTTATAAAAAGGAAATGTCGCAAAATGTAAAGGAAGCCTGGGGGAGAGTGGAAAAATTCGATGAAAAGAAAGCAATCGAAGACCCCATATTATTAAAAAAATCTTTAATGGTCTTTTTGTTAACTATATCAGTCTTTATCTTCCATCATAATCTAGGTTTAGAAGCAGCTACTGTGGCTTTAGCAGGAGCAACTCTCTTACTTTTAGTCAGCAACATAGACCCGGCGGAAACTTTCTTGGAAGTAGAGTGGTCTACTCTCTTCTTTTTTATCGCGCTCTTCGTGGTAATAGCAGGAGTGGAGAAAGTGGGAATTATTCAATGGCTGAGCAATAAAATCATCACTCTAACTAAAGGAAATCTTACCCTTACTACTCTGGCAGTTTTGTGGGTTTCGGGAATCACCTGTTCTTTTATTAATAATATTTCCTATACCATCTCTATGGTTCCGGTAATTCATAATATCGGAGCAGCAACTGCCTTTAACCTTAACCCGGTCTGGTGGGCATTATCCCTGGGTGCCTGTCTGGGAGGAAATGGAACTTTTATAGCGGCAGCTGCTAATTTAGTAGGAGTAAATATATTAAAAAGACAGGGCAGAATAATAACCTTCAAAGATTTTTTTAGAATCGGCCTTCCGATAATGTTAATATCTATTGTTCTTTCTTCAGTCTATCTCTTCTTAAGGTATTTATTATAGAGCAATAAAAAGGGGATAGGCTACTTTTTCATAAAATATTAAAGGAGCGTCTCCTTTGTTATTTATAAATCATATCAAATAATTTATCTGCTGTATCCTGATCTAAATCCTTAAGAATTTTATATTCGTCCAGGGCAGCATTTTTATCTCCTTGAACCAGATAAATCATTCCCAGGCTATAGTGGGCAAAAGTATAATCGGGTTGAATACGTATCACCTGTTTAAAGGCTTCAATAGCTTTTTCGTAATCTTTTAATTGGCTGTACGCCCATCCCATGCCATAATGAAAATCTGCATCTTCCGGATTTTGTTTAACCGCCTCATTAAAAGCATCAACGGTTTCCTGATATTTTTCCAGCTCTCCATAGGCCCAGCCTAAATTATAATAAATATAACTGTAATCCGGATTAATTCGAATAACTTCCTTGTAAGCCTCTACAGTTTTCTCATAATTTCCTTTTTTATTATAAAGCCATCCTAAATAGAAAAAAGCATCGGCATGTTGGGGATTATTTTGGGTTGCTTTTACAAAGCTTTCGATGGCGGCGTCCTCGTAATTTTCCATTTTTCGGTAAAGCATGCCTATGGTGTAATAAACTTCATCAGCAGAATCTGGTAGGAAATTTGCAGCCTTTTCCAGGTTTTCAACAGCTTCAGAATAATTTTCAAGCGTTTGGTAATTCATTCCTAAATGATAAAATGCCTTACCGTAATCCGGTTTGAGTTGAACAGCTTTTTTAAAAAAATCAATTGATTTCTGGTATTCCCCGATTTCTTCATAGGTAATTCCCAAACCATAATGAATTTGAGCATCATTGGGAGCAAGTAGCAAAGCTTGCTCAAAAGCGGCAATAGACTCATTGTATCTTTCTAGTTCATTATATGCCAATCCCAAACCATAATGGGCACTGGCAAAATCCGGCTTACTGCGAACGGCCTGTTTAAAAGCTTCCAATGCTTCTTTCTTTTTTTGAAGCTCCAGATAAGAAAGCCCCAATTCGTAATAAGCTGAACTATAATCGGGTTTCAAATTGATGGCATTCCGATAGTAGGTTACGGCTTTTTCGAATTGATCAGTATTTCTAAATATTCTTCCAATTTGGAAATAAGCTTCTGCGTGACCCGGGTCTAATTCGATAATCTGTTGGAAATAAGTAAGCGCTTCTTCGTATTGTTTTTTGTTTTCCAATAAATCAACGCCCTGAAAGTACAATTCTTCTATTGATTTATCCTGACTAAAACTGATCGTGTTGACTGAAGTTATAAATGTAATAACCAAGATCAAAAAAATAATGAGTATATTCGAATTCCTCATCCCTTACCTCCTGATTATGTTTCCTGATATTTTATGTAAGACAGATTACCGGTTACCGGTATATTTTAAATGGAACAATTCTTGCGGCATTTTATTTATTATAATATATTTTAACTGTTTATACCTTATTTTAACATATTATGATTACTTCTATCACATAAAATGATAATTTACAATAATTAAATAGATTCTTTATTGTTTTATTATCAATAAGATTATCAAAAAAAACCATTCCCCTCGATACGTTAAATATGATATTGTAAAGATTATCTCCTGTGGTTTTTTTCGTTCAAATTTGAATCATTTCTTTTAATGTGCCTATAACATCAACCCCTAGCTTTGCAAGCCTTTCATAGCTATAATGTCCATTGGCAATCAGCAGACAATCGCAGCCAATGTGTTTTGAAACATCGTAATCATGGGCAGTGTCCCCCATTAAAAGCACATCTTGCGGATTTAAATTTAACTCATCTATCCATTTTTTTCCTCTTTCGACTTTGCTTTCGGCATAGTGATTTTCCAAACCTATTATTCTATTAAAATACTTATCGATGCCATAATATTTAATCTTTTCTATAAGGACATCTTCTTTTGAAGCAGATAAAATTGATTGAGGTATTCCCATATCTCTTATCTTTTTTAACACTTCTTCTACTTCATTAAATAGCTTACACTCATTAAAACGCGTGTAATATTCGCTTATAAACTCAACGGTAAGCTCCTCAAATGATTCCTTAGAAAAATTAAATCCCAGTTTTGCATAATAATCTATTACCGGGAAATCAAAAATCTCCCTGTATTTTTTTAAATCTATCCCTGGCATGTTGCGTTTCTTTAACATCTTATTCATTATTTCCACTACTAACCATATGTCATTTATCAATGTTCCGTTCCAATCCCAGATAATATGCTTATACTTACTTAATCTTTCTATCATTTATTACCTCATTAAAATTATACTTCATCTCATTTCTCCTCAAGTAATAGATTTTTTAAATATTCGTAGCTGTTTGCGAATTTCATTTTCAATTGTTTTTTCAACTTTTCTTTTTGTTTCTTCCCATAATTCTCTTGCCCTCTGTTTTGTTTCATGTGATTGCTTAATGAGTGATGAGATTTCTTCTTGTACTTTTCTATAAAGGATTGGCACTTGTAAATTTTCAATCTGTTCGGGTCTCCAGTGGGTAATTACCGACCCTTCACCTTCTCTTCCAATCTGCAGATTCCCGATAATTGAATTAATACAAAGGGCTAAATATTCTTTATTAATTTTATCTTCATCAATCTTTAATATCAGGATACTACCAGCGGCAATCCCTTCTACCGGTTCCTTTACCACATAAGCTGTTCCTGGCATTACCTCTTTGCTTAAAAGAAAATCTCCGACCTTAGGTTCATAGGGTGTTTTGAGTTTTTGGAAGTCGAGAATAAATTCCTTAAGTTTTGCTATTTTAGAATGCTCTTTTAAACATCCCATAAATCGATTATAAGTAGTCTGAAAATACTCAGCATCTATACGGTGAACTCCAAACACTTTAGAAAGATTAGTTGTATAAGAAAGTTCATATTTTTCTTGAAAACCTTCTAGTCCTAGTTTTTCTAAAAGAAGTTTTTCAGCCTGGGAGTAAAGGGATTTTGTTTTTTCGATTAACTCGAAAGAGTTTTTAACAAGTGTTTCTATTTCCTGCTGAAAATCTACATCAAGTAGAGGAATCAGCAGTTCTTCTACTTCTCTACAGTTTAAGTTAAACTGCTCGGTTTGCCTGCTTAACATCCAAAGCTGTTCCCTGCCATATTTGGAGTTTAAAAATATAGTCAGATAGAAGGGATTGAGCAAATTCTCATCCGTTTTTATAACCGCAATATTTTGGTTGGTTACTGATGGTGGATAGTAATCTAAGAAAATCGCCGCTCTGCCAATGACGTCATAGTGTGCTCCGCTAATTGTTACCATAACATCCTTGAATTTTAAGTAATCACTCTCCGATAAACTTCGAGCAGGTAAGAAATCTGAATTTTCAAAATTAATGACTCCTTCTCTTAAATTATCTGACTTTAAAAAATGAATTCTTATATCATCCTGGTAAATATCTCGATCTCTCGGGGTATATCCTGTCCTAACCGGTTCTACTAAAAGATACCCTAATTTTCTGATAATAGTCATTTTCTTAAGGTCCTTCTCTAATTTAAGAAAGCTTGTGCGGTAACGTCCTGCATCAAACCTTTTAACATATTCAATTTCTGATAATTTCACAATGCTTATCCTGGCCATATTTTCAAGCCCCCCAGAAATTAAAATTCTGCTCTTTGGCAAATTTAACAAAAGCCTCGGCTATTTCATCCAAATCATGGTCAATGATGCTGCGTCCATATTTATCCAAGAGAAATCCTCCCTTTAATCCTCTTTTACATATATATTCTCCTTTATTATCTTTAAGCGATTTTTGGTTCACTGCAAAGAAAATAGGATAATCACTCTCTTTTATCACTTTGCCATCTAACCAAAATTTCTTAAATTGTTCGGTTGTCCCTTCATCATTTAAGACTAAATAGATCTGCCCGCCCAAAGTTCTTTGAGAAATATCTTTATTAAACTTTTCAATTCTGCCGGTCAAGGTATCAATTTCTTTTCTCGTTTCTTCCATCTTTTTATCATCTAAGATATTGCCCTTTAATTCTTTATGTTTCTCCCTTAAAAGAACTTGCATTTCTTGTAATTTCTCAATTAAAGCTTTGAGTGATTTCTTTCTTTTTATTTTTTCGGTTTCTTCAACTTCCGAATCTTCAATGCTTCCTCCTGATTTTATCTTCGTTTCAAAATAGGTATTAATAAAAGATTTTAGTTCTTCAGACAGCTCTCCCCCGCACAACAATTCATCCCAACTTATATTTTGGTAATATTTTTTTACTTCTTCTACCAGGTTGACACATTCAGTTAGAGTTTTGAGTGATTTCTTCCACTTAATTTCTTCGATTTTTTCAAGCTCTTCGTTCTTTTCAACTTCTAAACCTTCAATTTTTTCTTCTAATTTTTTTCTTGTTTCTTTTTCTAATTCTTCTCTTTCCTCGAAATATGTCTCAACGAAAGATCTTAATTCTTCGTTTAGTTCTTTCTCGGACAATAATTTATCCCAACCCACATCCTGGTATTCTTTCTTTAATTGTTTTACAAATTCAAACCATTCTCTTTCACATTTTACTTTAATCCCCAGGATTTTCTTTTTTTCCTCATTGGTGTATTTTTGTAAAAATAAGATACTTGTTTTTATTCCGGTGTAAGGTTTAAAGGTATTTCTATGTAAACCCACTACTGCCAAAATTCTTGCTTCATCTATAATAAATCTACGGATATATTCAGCGCTTGCACTATTTAATAAGACCTGGGGTATAACAATTGCCATTCTACCGCCAGGTCTTATAAACTGTAATGAACGATCCAAGAAAAGGATGTGTCGATCTATCTGCTTTACTAATCTACTATTTTTCACTGCCAATTGATAAAGCTTTAAAACATCTTTTTCCTTCACTTTGCCAGTAAAAAGCGGATTGGTCATGAGAAGATCAAAATCAAAATACAAAAACCTGTTTTGATTTTCTTTATCTTTTTCCGGGTTTTCGGGAAATCTCAGAAGTCTTGGTCTTAAAGCTGCTTTTATTCCATCGTTCCATAGCAAAGGGTTCAATGAATCACTATGTGGACCTCCGCCAAATATATAGGATTTGTCATTTCCGACTATAAGGTTAATAGCTTTGGCAATTTTTATAGCTTCTTTGGCAAAATCTATTCCGTATATATTGTTTTGTGTAAAATTCTTCGCCGCCATAGGAAGCCCCTTACCGGTAACCACTCCACCAGCAACCCACTTAACCGAATGCAGTAGAAAACCTGCTGAACCACAGTCCGGATCAATGACAAATTCGCGAGCTTTGGGGTTTAACATTTTTACAACCATATCCTGAATGGGTCTGGGCGTAAAGAATTGTCCTTCTTTCTTTTTAGACTCCTCGGGAATTAAATATTTAAAAGCTTCATCAATTACTCGTAAATTTGAATTAAACAATTTTATTTTTTCTAAAAATGATACACAAACTTTTAAATGTGTATTCATCAGTTCTATTTCATCTGTAGAATCAAATACTCCCGCCCAGTTTTTTTTAGCCCCTTCCAGGAGATTAGTAATAGCTCTTTTTACATCTTCCGGACTTCTATCTCCAGCAAAAAATTCTAATTGATAGTCTGGATTGTTTATGCCATTCCACTCGTCATAAAGCTTGGCATAAATCAATTTAAAAATTTCATCAAAAACCTTAATTCCAGCATTTCCTAAAACCAATTCTTCAAGATCTAATAATATTTTTATAAGTGTATTTTTACCTTGTTTTAGCTCATTATGTTCCTCTAACCATTTAAAAGACCATCTTTCAGTTAATATATCTTTAAGTGTTTCTGATGTTTTAGGGATTCGAGGGATTTCTACAAATAAATTAGGCTCCTCTCTATGGAGTTTTATTGTCTCATCCCCATTTGACCAAATACCAATAGGGGTACCTTCTGTACTACAATAACTTTTAAGCTGTTCTAGCCCGGCAGTTCGGTCAGGCCTTTTTATTTCAAATAAGATATGATAATGTTTTAAATCTTCCTGAAAAACTACAATATCTACGGCTTGAGGTTCTATTTGAGAAGTAAAATTGATGGTTTTCTTCACACCAATTCGTTTTTTGGGATAATTATATTCATTAAGTAATCGGTAAATCCAGAGCTGTCTAACTATTTCTTCCGGTTTGGCTATTTTATATCTGCCTTTAATTTGACATTTTATAATATATTTTCCTTCTTGCTCGATTATTAATCTTTTAATTGCATTGATCTCGTCCGAATTAAAAAGAGATAAACCATGTTTAACATCTGCTGTAGAAAATATTTTTTGGAGATTTAATCTATTCGGCATATTTTATCCCCTCCCCATCTTCATTTTAAATATTTGAATTTCCATTTTAATTCTACCTTAATTACTTTAATTATATATTCTATTTCACACCTTGTATATCCTTTTTTTAACCTAAAAATTAAAAAACCCGAACAATAGAATAAATTCGGGCTTTTAGCTAAATAAATTTAATTGTGTTAAAATAATATAAACAACTGTTATTTGTCTTATTTTAGGACAAATATAAGATTGCGTGCATATGCCTCGGAAAACAATGACAGAAAAAGATAGATTCCCATTTTCATGGGAATGACATAAGAGGAATGGGAATGACCCAAACTTCATTTCGTCTCACCATTCCAGAGAACTGTCAAGGCAACGGTCATTGATAGTCCTTTATCACACTTGTTTTCCTTTTTTTTATTTATCTTTTCTAGATACACAATACGAATTGTTAGTTTAAACTTTAATGGAGTAGTTAGAAGAAAAAATATTATATATTAATAATATGTATTACTTTTAAGTGGTGTTTACACTTTCTACTCTTTCCTATAGAGAATAATACTTTCTTTAATTTTTTGACATCAATAATTATATATGCTAAGATTTTTTTAATAAAGCATAAATATGGAAGTGCACCTAGGGTTCCGTTCTCTCAAAGAAGAAGTCTGGACCAAGCGGCGCAAAGCATTTAGTTAAAATTAAATGCCACACTTTTAGGACAAAAGCCTGAGAGAGAAGTTCCAAAAAGGAAGCTTCTTTCTCAGGCTTTTTTATATATAAAATTGAAAAAATATTTATAGTTATATTTATTTTTACAATAAATAGATAAAATAATTTAGTACACTATTAAAACAAATAAAGTAAAAATATTTTATTAAGAGCAGATCAGAAAATATCATAAAAAAGGGAGTGGTAAAATGGGGAAATAAGTAAAAGAAAGATAAAGGAAAATTGTAAAAAATTAAATCGTAAAAAAAAGGAGGAAATATAAAATGAAAAAGTCAAAAGTTTTTATAAGTGTAGTGTTGTGTTTGATTATTTTTTCAATAACTATTTGTGCCGCTCAAGCCAGTTATCAATATAAATGGCGATTGCCCCAAGTCCATCCGGTTGATAGCGATTATGACTTGCGCGCTGTAGCTTTTGCTGATGAGGTAAGAGAAAAAACTGAAGGCCGTATTGACATTACAGTTTATTCCGGCGGAGTACTTGGTGATTGGGTGGAGTGCTATGAAAGAGTTATGAGAGGTGATTACGAAGTAACTCTTACCCCCATAGCCCCAACTTATGATCCAAGATTAAACATTGCTTATTATATGCCTTATCTATTTACCTCCACCGAAAAGGCAAAAGAAGCTTATAAACAAGGCGGCTGGGTCTTCAATATGGTTGAAGATTTATTATTAGACCAGGGGATAAAAGGTTTAGCTCTTTTTCCGGCAGGATGGGCAGGTATAACCACTACAGAAGAACCGGAAGGTTGGGGAGAAATGAAAGCCAACAAAATGAAGGTAAGAGTTATGCCCTTAAAAGCATGTGAGTTAACCTGGCAGAGATTAGGCTATATTCCAACTACCATCCCTTATTCTGAAGCCTTTAGTGCCATTGAAAGAGGAGTTGCTGATGGAGAATGTGGTGGTCCTCCTTTCCAAGGATATCAATTCCGTGATATTCAGGGTGTGTGGATTCAGTATAATGATTACCTGGAACCCTGGTGGTTCTACATGAATTTGGAATTATGGAATACACTAACAGAAGATGACCAAAAAGTCTTATTAGAGGCTGCCGAAAAACAAGTTCAAGGCCGTTGGGATTATTTCCTTGCAGAAGATGAGGAATATCGCCAGAAAATGGAAGAATTTGGTTTGAAAATTATTCTCCCCACAGAGGAAGAGCTTGAAGTATTTGCCGATGCTATTCGTAAAGATGTCTGGCCAGAGCTCGACCAATATATGGGTAAAGCACTGGTAGATACCTGTAGAGAACATGTAGGTATAGAAGTAAAATAACAATATTATAAGCAGTTTTTAAATAAACAAATAAGCGTAAGCTAAAGGGAGCGGGGCTTTCTTGCTCCCTTTAGCTAAAAATATATTCGATATGAGGAAATAGTTTGAGAAATGAAAAAACTGGGATTGACAATATGGAATGGATTAATAAATTTACAAAAAATATTTATGTTAGTTGCGGGTTCTATTATTACTTTATTGGTTTTTGTTGAAGTAGTCTTGCGTTATGTACTTGGGTCACCTCTCTTTGGAGTAGAAGAATTAATCTGTCTTATAGCTATGTGGTTATATTTTATTGGCGCATCTTACGGGGCTTATGAACGCAGTCATATTAAAGCAGAATTAATTCACATCTGGTTTAAGAAACCAAGAACCTATGCTTTGATTAAAGCCATAAGCAGCTTAATTACATTTATTTTATCTATTATAATGATTAGTTGGACTTATCCTTATTTCATCTGGGGTATAACTAAGGGGGAAACTTCCCAGGCACTGCTAATACCTATGGTTCTTTCTCAAAGTGCAATTTTTGTTGGTGCTATACTAATGTCCCTCTATTTTTTAACAGAATTAATCGATTATATATTTCAAAGTTTGAGAAAAAATACTATCTTTGAACAATTATCTAAAAAGGGAAATTAAATAATGGATATAATTATTGACCTGGCAATTTTGATTGGATTACTTGTCTTGGGAGTGCCCGTACCTTTTTGTTTTATGGCAGCCGTTTTATTTTTATTTACCATGGGAAATTATGACCCAATGTTTATTATGGCTACAGGCTTTCACAAGATTAATTCAATGGCTGTTCTGTGTGTCCTTTTTTTTATCCTAATGGGAGGACTTATGAGTTCTACCGGAGTCGCCTCACGATTAGTAAATATTTCAGATTCCATTTTAGGTAGAAAAAAAAGTGGTTTAGGAACAGTTTCTATTGTAAGTTGTGCTATTTTTGGAGCGATAGCAGGAACTTGCACTGCAGCAGTATCCGCTATTGGCAGTATTATGATACCGCGCATGGTTGAACGGGGATACCCTCGAGGACATGCAACGGGTCTGATAGCCTGTTCATCGGTCCTGGGACAACTTATTCCACCCAGTGTTCCTATGATCCTCTATGCCTGGGTAACTTGGCAATCAGTGGCCGCATGCTTCCTGGCCACTGTAATTCCCGGAATTATTTTGGTAATCATTTATAGTATCATTAATTCAATTATGTGCCGAAAGTTACCTATAAAAGTGTCTCCTTCTATTCCTCCAAAAGAACAAATTAAAGAGTTTGGGCAGGCTACTTATAAAGGTTTTTCCGCCTTATTGATGCCCATTATTGTTTTAGGGGGTATTTATGGAGGTGTTTTTACTCCCACAGAATCGGCAGGAGTAGCTACACTTTATTGTGTTTTTGTAGGTTTCTTTATCTATCGTACACTAAACTTCAAGCAATTAATGGATACCATGGTAAATTCAATTACCACAACCGGTGTAGTTATACTTATGGTCTTTTTTGTAATGATTTTAAGCCGTCTCTATACTATGGAAAATGTACCTCAACGCTTAGTGGCAACTCTAACCGGAATAACAGATAATAAATATATTTTGTTACTTATGATTAACTTGTTTTTAATTATTCTCGGTATGCTTATGGATGATTTTAGTGCCACTCTTTTAGCAGCACCTCTATTGTTTCCTTTAATGCAGGCAATAGGAGTTCATCCTATTCATTTTGCAGCAATTTTAGGTACTAATTTAGGTTTAGGGAATGTAACTCCTCCTACTGCACCCATTCTTTACCTAGCAGGACGTATAGGCAAATGTAAGTTTGATGAGTTGATAACCCCAGCAGTAATATTTATGGTATTTGGTGCTGTACCTGTTGTTTTGTTGACAACATATTTTCCATTCCTTTCTTTGGCTTTACCCCATCTTCTTATGCCGAAATTAGTAAGAATTGTACCTCTTACCTTAGGAGGATATTAGTCAAATTGAATCTTTTTTACCGGGAGAGTAAACCGGTAAAAAATATTTTTATTTATAGGAGAAGAATATGTCATCTAATTCTAAAAATAATAATTGCAAAAAAATTGTTAGAGAAAATAATGAGATTATAGCTTCCTTTTCACGTATACCCTACTATCCCTTAGTGGTAAAAAGGGCTTATAAATCCACTGTTGAGGATATGGATGGAAATAAGTTTATTGATTTCTTATCTAGTGCAGGAGCTCTTAATGTGGGACATTGTCATCCAAATGTTGTGCAATCCATTATAAAACAAACGCAACAATTTATACTTTACACTCCGGTGTATATGTATCACAAGCCTTTAGTTGACCTCGCCCAGAAATTAATAGAGATTACTCCCGGTAATTTTCCCAAGCAAGTTACTTTTGGCCTTTCCGGTTCTGACGCTAATGATGGTGCTATCAAACTGGCTCGAGCTTATACCGGGAGATCTAAAATTATCTCTTTTATCCGCTCTTATCATGGTTCCACTTATGGAGCCATTACTCTTTCAGGAATAAGTCTTGATATGAGTAGAAAAATCGGACCTTTGCTTCCCGAAATCTATCATATGCCTTTTCCCGATACTTACCGCAATCCCTTGGGAGGGGCACAGGAAGATGCAGGAAAAAATTGTCTTGATTACCTAAAATACGCCTTTGCAAATTATCTTCCTCCAGACGAAGTAGCAGCCGTTATTATTGAGCCGATTCAGGGAGATGCGGGAATAGTGTTACCACCCAAGGATTACATGCAGCAGTTATTTGCATTATGTAAAGAGAATGGCATTCTTTTTATTTCAGAAGAAGTTCAACAAGGAATGGGAAGAACGGGTAAATGGTTCGGGATAGAGCATTTTAGTATCGAACCAGATATGGTAATAATGGCTAAAGCTTTAGCCTCCGGAATGCCTTTATCCGCTTTAATCGGAAGAAAAGAAATTATGGAAGCTTTGGAGGCACCAGCTCATTTATTTACCACTGCCGGTAATCCTGTATGTTGTGCAGCAGCTTTGGCTACAATTAAAGTTATTGAAGAAGAAAAATTAATGGAAAATGCTGAAAAATTAAATAAAGTTGCCTTTGAACGTTTTACTTCTATGAAAAAGCGATTTCCATTTATTGGAGAAATAAGAGGTTTGGGATTATCCATAGGAGTGGATCTAATTAAGGACCCCATAACTAAAGAGAGAAATAAAGAAGCAGCAGCAAAAATTTGTTATTGTGCCTGGAAAAAGGGATTATTATTATCCTTCTTTAGTCATTCAGTATTAAGAATTCAACCTCCCCTTATCATTACAGAAGAAGAGTTCAATAAAGGGATTGATATTATTGAAACATGTATGAGGGATTTGCAAAAGGGATTACTCAGTGATGATATTTTGAAAGTTACCAAAGGTTGGTAAGGTTTTAAAGGTATTTTAAATAATATAAGCTGCCCTAATTTTACTTAAATATTTCATACGAAAACTTTCCCCTGAATCATGAATCATCTAAATCACTTATTCAATTTTTTTGTAGCAATATCCCAGCATTTGCCTATGATTTTTACTCCTTAATGTTTAGATAGTACAATCATCCTTGTTCTGTAATTCTTATTGGATTGAAAAAACTCATATCTTCAGATAAATTGCCCTATATTTCTATGAAAGAATTTCATCAAATTTTTCTATAGTTATGGCTGGGGTAGAAGAAAAGGCGATACCGGTTAATTTATGCAAATTTGCTGAAGCTTGAATTACTTCTTCTACGCCTGGTAAATTTACAATAAAAACCAAATCCTTATCTCCTAATAGTGCATATTGGGCAACTATCTCGCCACCAAGTTTCAAAATAGCATCATTAGCCTTTTTCGTGCGTTCAGAGCTTATTCCCTTTATGGCTTCAGGGGAATATTTCCCAAACATAAAATAAGTCGTCATTTTTATTTCTCCTTTCTGTTCTTTTAAAATTTTTATTTTCAGTAAAATTAATTTCGAAAATATATTTATTATACTGAATTAAGAACAAGGAGATTGTACTATTTTCTAATCCAGAGTAATTCTATAAACAAATAAACTCTTTTTAAAAAGTAGCTTACTGAATAAAAAACAATTTTGTTTTTTTAAAATTATAAGATAAGAAAGGTTAAATTAATATTGTCAAGAGAACCGTCCCCTTGACATCTTCCCCCGAGAAAATGTAGTAATCAGTAATTTACAAAATAAGTCTTAATAATCTTCCAAATGATTAAATTCTGCATTCTCAATCCATGTCTCGGGTCTGGAAACAAATTCAACTAAGTTTTCCAGTAGAAACATGTGCTTTTTTTCTTGTTCTGCTAATTTTAAAAATATTTTCCTGTGTGATTCAGTTTCAGCCTTATCACTCATTTCTATATAAAACTTATAGCTCTTTTCTTCCATTTCCTGGGCTTTGCGATAGAAATCTATCTGTGGCAAGTCAAAGTTAAATACTAGATTTTTTCCTTTAATTTTAATAAAGATATTCTTAGCATTCTCTAATATATCTGTTTCTGCTAATTCTGCACTTACATCGGTTTTCATCATTTGTTCAATAATATGATAATGTTTCACTTCGTCATTCACTAACATTTTTAATATATTCTGGAGCCCTACATCCTCTGTTTTATCAACAAGTTCACGATAATAATTTTCACTGTCTTTTTCCATCTTCATGGCATATTTATAAATATTCATTACATACCTCCTATTATATATATGACAAGTTTCGGGGTTATGTTTCACAATTTAAAATGCCTTCTTACCATGTGAATTGGTTTCCTTGACATTTTCATAACCCATGTTTACACTTTTTTATTCTATCATTATTTTATGAAGTTGTGAAGGCCCTGTGTCTTTCCTAAGAACATTTCAAAATCATCTTTAATTATAATCTGTAAGGTTTTTTAGTACATACTTTAAAGCAAAGTTTACAAGGTTTGATCTTTAACTGTGCTACCCGGATAATATTTATCTCAATTTCTGGTAAATTCCGAACATCTCTTTAAGAAATAAATATGAAATGTCTTACTATTATTTTTTAAGGCTTACAGAACGGCAAACACCTCTGTAGCAATCTGTCTCCGGTTTACCACGCATTTGAAGCGAATTTGACGGTAGTTTATTCCAATTGACACCTTTTTTGGTGGTATAAAGATGAAAAAGCCCGTTGCGCAACATGACGGCAAGGTTATAAAAATCCGCATGGTATGGTTGTCGGTAGACCTCAGGGCGAAAACCCTTTCCCTTTAAAAGCCCTGCACGGGTTAATCCCATCTCAGCGAGAGAGGCACTTGAGGGAATCGGATGGTCAAACCAGGAGGCATAAATCGTTTGAAAATCTTCAGACCTTGATTCTACCCATTTTTCACCTTCCTGAAATGATTTAACATACTCAGACATCGCACGCATTGGTGTATACCAACTCTCATCATTCTCATATAGCATAGTGATTCCAATTAGCATGCAAGCACCGTCAAATAAAAAATTCTGCTTCTGTGTTATGCCATTTGCAAGAGAATGCGCAAGGGTTTTACCATCCCAAAATCTTGCCAACAAGCTCTTTATTATCTGCACAGCTCTCGCTTCTAGCTTTGATTTTCCTAGAAATCGTGCTGCCTGCAACATGGCTATGGCAACCAAAGCATTTATGCCGCATAGAGTCTTGTTGTCTTTATCAGGCTGGATTCTCTGATTTCGTTTGGCCAGTAATTTTTTTTCAATATCCCCTAAAGGGATATCATTCTTTCTTATCAGGTGAATTGCCCCGTTAAAATTGCCTTCCGGAAAAATAAAATAAGATTCACTCAATCGATGAAATTCCTCTGCTGATAAAAATTCTTTTAATTCATAATATTTCCAGATGTAGGTTGCACCTTCAATATGTTCTGTGTCAGCATCATAAGCAGAAATGTATAACCCGTTATCTTTAAAACACTCTTCAAGGCACCGCAAGATATTTTCCGCCATTGCCTTATATGCTTTTTTATCCATCACCCTGTACGCCAAAGCATAACACCATAAAGCCATCGCCTGGTCATACAACATTTTCTCAAAATGCGGGATAGTCCACTTGTTATCCACACAATAACGAAAAATTCCACCCTGTAAATGGTCATTCAGTCCCCGCAAACGCATCACATCGAGTGTGATACCACACATCTTCTGAATGTTATCATTTTTCTCTACACAAAGCAGATACAAAAGATATAAAAGTGTCGTATGGGGAGGGAATTTTTGTCCCCCACCAAAACCTCCTTCAACAAAATCGAAATAGGTTAATAAATTTTTTGCAATCATCTTCTCTTCGATAATGGAAGGTGGCTTCTCTACAGCCTGAAAGGGTAAAATTTTATCACGATGATTGATGTAATAATCATATACTTTTTTGGTAATATCAAGAAATGGAGATATCGACCCACTGCCATGCCCCGGGGCATAGGTAAGGGCAAAAATGGGATGAATATCCGGTGTTAAAAAAACATTCAAGGGCCAACCGCCGCTTCCATTTTGTGCAGTGATAAAATGCATTAAAAATTGGTCGATATCCGGCCTGGTTTCCCGGTCTACTTTTATGCATATGAAATTCTTGTTTAAATATTCCGCGGTAACCCGATCTGAAAAAGCATCGGCTGCCATCACATGACACCAATGACAGGTTGCATAACCAACCGATACAAAAAGCGGTTTATTCCAACGAATTGCTTCTTCAATAATTTCAGAACTCCATTCCTGCCACCATATGGGATTCTTTGCATGCTGCCGAAGATAAGGAGAACTTGATATATCAAGATTATTTCTTTGTATATCTAACACAGTAATCCCCCCTTTATACTACAGTACTTTCCCAACAGGTGCCATATAAATGGTAAATTCTTCATCACCATCAATTCCAAGAACCCTGTCGGCAAATTCCTGGTCATATGCCGCAATAGCACAGGTACCGGCGCCAATTACTTCACAGGCGAGGTAGAGATTTTGACAGACATGACCGGCATCAATAGCTATCACTTTATAGGATGCCATGCCGTATCGCCATTCCATGCGTGACGGTATGGTTGTCCAAATGAAAGTCACTGCACTTTTACCCGCAAAAGATTGACCTAATGCCGCCCGGCTTATCAAGTCCTCAAGATGTTCATGTTTTATAAATTCAACCAGTTGATGGCTCATGGGTAAATAACGGTAAATTCCCTTTGGCAATCCTTCCACCCGGAAAGCTACAACATAAGTCTCCAGTGCATGTCTGCATCCGGCTGATGGAACGTTTCTGAAATTATGCACTGCAGCCCTTTGCTTTCTGAGACCTTGTGTTGCCCATAAAAGAAAAGAAAGTTCTTCGAGTTTTACTGCATCTTTGGTATAAGACCTTCTCGATTTCCTTCTGGCCATCGCAGTCTCGACACTTACTTCGTAAATTAATTTCCAATCCCCCGGTTTAACAAGATTAATTTTTTTGTCTTCAGGATTACACGGCTTTTCTGCTGGCGGTGGTTTAAGGCCTCTGCTCTGGTCTGTGGTCGAAAAATCAATGGTTTTCCGAATACTGTCCTTTAGATAGTTTCTATAATTTTCAATCATAAAAATCCTCCTTCAAATGACAGTTAAGATTTCGATAATTAATAAAGTCACACTATCGATATTTTTGTTCTTTTATTTTATATTACGACATATTCTACTCGAATCCCTTTTTTAAAAAATAAAAGATCGACCCCTGTCGTGCAATGTCCCCTATTGCACGACAAAGGATCAATCCTCTGCCCTGTCGTTAACATGCTGTGAAAATGAGTATTAATGAATTTGGCTTATTATTCGAAAAACTTCATGTATTGGCCATATCCTTCTTTTTCTAAATCTTCTTTGGGTATAAAACGAAGGGCAGCTGAATTCATACAATAGCGAAGACCTGTTGGTGCAGGTCCATCATCAAATACATGACCGAGATGAGAATCTGCATCTTTGCTTCTTACTTCCGTTCTGCTCATAGATAAACTGTTATCCTCTTTTTCTAAAATGTTAATCGGTTCGAGTGGTTTGGTAAAGCTTGGCCAGCCTGTTCCCGAATCAAACTTATCCAGAGAACTAAAAAGTGGTTCACCGGATACAATATCCACATAAATACCTTCTTTCTTGTTATCCCAATATTCATTATCAAAAGCCCTTTCTGTACCGCATGACTGTGTTACGTTAAACTGTAAGGGGGTCAATGTATCTTTCAGCTCTTCATCCGAAGGTTTCTCAAACTTACTCTCATTATTATCAGTCGTATCTTCCCAGGTCGATTGAAGATAGGCTTCCCGTCCTGAACCAGCACGATATGATTTATATCTGATGGGGGCTTTCTGGTAATAATCCTGATGATAATCCTCCGCCACATAGAATATGGATGCCGGTATTATTTCTGTAACAATATCCACTTGAAACTTGCCTGACCCTTGTAATTTTTCTTTGGACTCTTCTGCCAGCCGTTTTTGTTCTTCGCTGTGATAAAAGACAGCAGTCTTATATTGTTCCCCTCTATCTGCAAACTGGCCCCTGATATCGGTAGGATTTATCTGCCGCCAGAAAACATCAAGTAACGCGGAATAAGTAATGATTGAAGGGTCAAAGGTAATTTGTACAGCTTCCAAGTGACCGGTCTTTCCGGTGGTTACTTCTTCATAGGTTGGGTTCTCTTTATGTCCACCGGTATAACCCGCTAAAACTTCCGTAACCCCATCTAATTCTTCAAAAGGAGATTCCATACACCAAAAACACCCGCCTGCAAAGGTCGCTTTTTCCATTTTACTTTCCTCCTCATTTTTTATTATAGTATTATCTTGCCCATTCGACAAAAGGACAAAATATATGCCAATTAAACTGATAATAAATATTATCATTAAATTTCTTAACTTTACTTTCATTTTAAAATCCTCCTTTAATTATAGTTATTCTACACATTTTCTAATTTATATATCACCATTCTAAATAATTGAAAATTTAATCCTATTGCTTTTGTAGGTTAATTATATTATTATCAGGAAAGAAAGTAAGTAACCAATGTTACCAAATTATTCTTTTTTTTTGAAGGTTTAATATGAAAGCATTATCAGAAGGGGGGTATCGCTTCTATTTTTCCAGTGTAAATTTTTTTTCGATAAAAGTAAAACCAATATCTAATAAAACGGCAATAATAATTGCCGGTATTGCTCCTCTTAATACTTTAGACATATTTAAATTGGTTAATCCCTCATATATAAATTCTCCTAAACCGCCTGCACCAATCAATGAAGTAATAATGGCGACACTATTTGCAATGACAGCAGCAAATTTAACCCCGGCAAAGATAGCCGGGTAAGCATTCGGAAAACGAACGTAAAGCAAAATCTCTCTTTCATTGAGCCCTATCCCCTGTGCAGAATCAATATAGGCATCATCAATATTTTTTAGGCCTGTGTAAGTATTTTTAAATAATGGCAGTATGATTCTTAAAATGATGGCAAAAATAGCCGGTTTAAATCCAATTCCCAGCAATGGAACCACAATTGCCACAACGGCAAAGCTTGGAATTGCTTGAGCGAGATTAGCAAGAAAGAGTAAAATAGAAGCTAAATAGCGATTATACAATGAAATGACCGCCAAAGGAATAGCTATTACAATCGCAACAAATAATGCGCTATAGGCTAAAAAAAGATGTTCTCCAATTGCTACAAAAAGGTTATTCATCTCATTGTCCATACCTTTTTCTTAATAGTGTTTCAAAAAAATTTCCCATGGAATCAAGCAGAACTGCCAGGATTCCAATCCATAATCCGGTAACCATAATAATATTTTTATCATAAAGATGGATTCCTGTTTGGATAGGACCGCCCAAGCCTCCGGCAGCTATCAGTCCCCCTAAAGTAACCACCCCCATTGTAAAGACAATGGCTATTCTAATACCGGCAGCCAATAATGGTAATGCAAGAGGAATCCTTACTTTCCATAAAATCTCCTTATCCGAAAGACCTATAGCCCGGGCAATTTCAATATATTGGAAATCTACATTGGTTAAGCCGACATAGGTATTTCTTGCTATTGGCAGGATAGAATATAAAACAGAGGCGACCAGGGTTGGTTTGACTCCGATTCCAAAAAGTGGGATTAATATGACCAGGAGGGCTAATTCGGGAACCGATTCAATCGCGTTAAGGAAATTCAGGATAATATTAGAAAGATTTTGTCTTTTATGTAAAAAAATACCGATACTTATGCCAATAATTATCACAATAATCAGGGTAATGAAAACCATATAAAGGTGCTCAAAAGTTTTAATTCCCAATTGTTGGGTTTTCCATACATCTAAAATCATTTTATATTAACCTGGACAAGATTTCATTTGCCAACAAAATACCGATAGGCTTTTCTTCCACGACGACGGCGATAAATTCGTTTTTTTCTTTCATCATCGATAAAGCAAGGGCGATGGAGTCTAATGATGTAAAAACGAGTGACTGCTTTATAAAATGCTTCAAATTTTTATCGTTCTTTTGGTAGAGGTCTTGCAATTTAACATAACCGAGGAATTTTTCTTTTTGCATCACCATTCCTAATTCGATATCTTCTCTTACCATACCTTCTATGACTGAATCGGTCGATAAATCGGATTTAAAGAAGTATTTTTTGTCCAGAGGAATCATAATGTCGCTGGCAGTTAAATCTTCAAGATGTTTAAATTTCTTTTTTGAATCAACAATATCTGCAATAAAATCATCAGCTGGATTAACCAATAATTCATTTTTCTTGGCTAATTGTATTAGTTTTCCTTCTTTTAATATGGCTATTCTGTCACCAAGTCGAAAAGCTTCTTCAATATCATGGGTTACAAATATAATCGTTCGATTTAATCTTTCTTTGATTTTTATGAATTCTTCCTGAAGCTGCTTCCTTAAAATAGGGTCAAGTGCTCCAAACGGCTCATCCATTAATAAAAGCGAGGGGTCCATCACCATAGCCCGGGCCAAACCGACGCGCTGCTGTTGCCCCCCGCTAAGTTCCTTTGGTCTTCGATTGATGAATTTTTCCGGCGGCAATGAGACAATTTCAAGTAATTCCTTTACTTTTTGCGTAATTTGAGCCTCTGACCAACCTTCCAATTTTGGAACCAGGCCGATATTTTCCCGCACAGTCATATGCGGGAATAAACCAATCTGTTGAATAACATAGCCGATATTCTTGCGGAGAATAACCGGATCAAAATCCCGGTTATCTTTCCCATTGATCAAGATCCTGCCCTCATCAATTTCAACCAATCGGTTGATGGTGCGAAGCAAAGTGGTTTTCCCGCAACCACTCGGACCCAGAAGAATGAGCAATTCTCCTCCACAGACTTCCAAGCTGACCTGATTTACCGCGATTGTATGCCCGTACTTTTTTGTAACCTTTTCAATTTTTACACAATCAATCTTATTAAAGAGTTTTTTCGATATAGCCATTTTTATTATTTATTTCTCACCAATGAATAAATTTATGGAGCGATGAAACCTTTTTCAACCAGGAATTCTTTAGCGATGTCTGAGGCTTCTTTTTTGTCAATATCATACAATCTATTGAGTCTTCGCATCGTTTCAGTATCAATCTGGTCTTCTAATATTTTAAATATTTTCATCAATTCTTCATTTTCCGCCATCTCTTTACGCACAATAATAACGGCATCATAGGGAGGTAATGCTCCCTTATCATCTTCTACAATACTCAGGTTATACAGATCAACCCGGGAATCGGTAGTGTAGGCACCTATGGCATCAACCTGATTGCTCTTGATGGCTTCATACATTAAGGTTGGCTGCATTTGTCTTACTCTTCCAAAGGTAAATCCGTAGACTTTATCAATTTGCGGTAATCCATCCGGGCGGGAAGCAAATTCCGGGTCAGTACCCAGACTTAAATCGTCAGCATAGGGTTCCAGGTCGCTTATCCGAACAATATTGTGTTCTTTCACCCAATCCTTATGTAAGGCGATGGCATAATCATCTCGAAAACCCAATCGGGCAGCAATGGCTATATTATCCTGTTCCATCAATCCCTGCTCTACTTTTTGATAGACCTCATCGGGGTCCCACTGCTCTAAAGGCGGTAATTTAAGGATAACATTATAAGCAGTTCCGGTATATTCCACATAAGCATCAATATTGCCTTTTTTGAGCGCCTCATAATTAATCATCGTTCCTCCGAGACTTTCTTTCACCTCAGTTTGCAAACCATTATCACTCATCAAATGGGCAATCATATGAGCCAGAATATACTGTTCATTGAATAATTTAGAACCCAGGACAACTTTTTCCGGTTTTTTAAACACGTCAGCAAAAAAGAATATGGCAACAACAATGATAAGCAAAACAATTATAATTATCCATTTCTTGACCTTCATTTTTTAATTCCTCCTTTTATTTTTTATTGGAATAGAAGTTAATGAAGCATTTCAGTTGGTTTATATCTTATTACGATACGATGAAGTAAAAATCCTTTTTTATTTATAATTTATTTATAAAAAATATTTAAAGAGAACATTGATAGAAATTTTTAGAAAATTGAAAATATTTTGTGGAGCGAATGTAAAAATTCAATGATATAAAATTTTATGCCGCCTTAAGAGAATGGGACCTGTTGCCCCCTGCTACCTATATAAAAGAAACCGGTTCTTTTTTAATCAGAATAAAAAAACAAAATTGTTCCCTTTTATCAATGATATTATCCGTTAAAGGTTATTGATACTTTTTTAATATCATGTAAGGATTCAACCTTTTCCATAATCTCTTCCTTGATTGCGTTGGCAAATTGATGATTTTCCGGCAAGTCAACATCTATTTTGGCTACCCCTTCTTTTAGTTCTATTTTTTTAATTAAATTGGTGCCTACCAAATCGAGACCACTCAAGGGATTCATGACTTTCCTTAATCTTTTCTCGATTGTTTCGATGGTAGTGGGGGTTTTATCTGTTACCAGACCGTGCTTTTCCTCGTAATTTCTGATGGCTGAACGTAAACCCTCAACCGCTAATACAGAGCAGTGGGTCTTTATGGCAGGAAGACCACCCAATTCATCTGATGCCTGTTTCCAGCTGATTTTTTTTGCTTCTTCCAAAGTCTTTCCTTTGGCCAATTCGGTAATAATCGAACCGGTGGCAATATTTGAAGCACAACCGTAGGATTCGAATTTGATATCCTGAATTCGCTTTGTTTTTTCATTCACCTTAATTTGAACCGATACCATATCTCCACAGGCAGGACTTCCTTCCATGGCTTTTCCATCTGCATCTTCAATTTTTCCAACATTACGGGGATGTCGAAAATGTTCTAATACTTTTTCGTTATAGGGAAATTTCATTAAATTAAACCTCCTTTTAATCTTTGCCCAAAGGACTGATTTTTCTTAATTCGCCAATGACTTCTTTTAGCGTCTTTATTAATTCATCTATCTCCTTCAGATTATTATATCGTCCCAGGGTAAAACGAATGGAGCCATGTGCCCTTTCGTGGTCCCCGCCGATACCTAAAATAACATGGCTTGCCTCCAGTGAACGGCTAAAGCAAGCCGAACCAGTGCTTACCGCAAAACCATGCATATCTAAATGCAGGGTAATGGATTCCCCTTCTATAAAATGAAAGGTAATATTTGCATTTTGAGGTGTTCTCCTTTCAGGATGTCCATTTAAAGTAGTTTGGGAAATCTCTGCTAAAATATGACTGATTAAATGGTCCCTGAGAGAAATCAATTGTTCATTCTCTTTGGCAGTGACCAATTCAACCGCTCGCGCAAAACCTATGGCACCGGGAATATTTTCCAAACCTGCTCTTCGGTTAAATTCTTGAAAACCCCCGTCCATCCATTTGGTTAAAGGCGTGCCTTTGCGAATATAAAGGCCGCCAATCCCTTTGGGACCATGGATGGTATGAGCAGATACTGAAATTAAATCTACCGGTATCTTTTTTACATCGATTGCCATTCTCATAAAAGAATGGGTTGCGTCAGTATGAAATAAGATCTTCTTCTTTTTACAAATTTGGCTTATGGCTTCAATGTTTTGAACGGTCCCAATTTCCTGATTGGCATGCTGAATGGATATCAGGGCGGTATCTTTCGATATTGAACCTTTAAGCTGTTCTAAATCAACAAAACCATATTTATCTACATTCAAATAAGTTACTTTTATTCCCTGTTTTTCCAGGTTTTTTGCACTATATAGTATCGGGAAGTCTTCTATTTTGGAAATAATCAAGTGATTTTTATTTTGCTTTTGGAGTGCCATCATCACACCCTTAATTGCCATATTGCTGGATTCGGTACTTCCGGAAGTAAAAACAAATTCCTCGGGAGCTGTATTAAGCCTTGAAGCAATTACTTCGCGGGCTTTCTGCAACGCTTCCCTGGCTTCTATGCCCTGAGAATACCCAAACTCCGATGTGGCTACTGCATAAGTATCAAAAAAATAGGGTTGCATTGCTTCTAAAACACGCTCATCCAGTCGGGTTGCAGAAGCGTTGTCTAAATAAATCATTTTTTCATCAAACATAAATATTTCTCCTTAAATAAAAAGATTAATAGTAGATTCTCTTGCTTCCTGAATATAAGTTCCTACCGCTCCGTATTCACTGATTAAATCTTCTCTTAAATCTTCTTTTTTAATCCCCATGATTTCCATGGTCATGTCACAGGCAATAATCTTTCCGCCCAATTCCTTGAAATCTTGTATTAATCGCTCCAATGATGAGACATTAGCTTTATTCATGCGCTGCTTAATCATCGATTTTCCTATGCCCAACATATGCATTTTTGAAAGAGGTCCTTTTTCCAATCCTCCCCTTTGCAGCCGTTGTAGTCCCCAGAAAGTAAAGAAAAGTGAAGCTTCCATTCCCATGGAAAGAGCACCATTAGCAATAATCAAGGCACTATAAATCTTGTCCATATCTCCGCTATGAACTACAATGGTTAATTTCTCTGTCACCTTTTCATTCCTCCTATTTTTGTATGGTAATTACCCATTCCCCTCCCTCTTCTTTTACATCAACCAGTTTCAAACCCAATGCCTTTACAGCCATGGGTATTTCCTTTTTAGATGCCTGGTGAGTGCCTCTTACTTCAATAATATCTCCGGGAAAAGCTTTACGAATTGCCTTTCTGGTTTCTATTAAAGGAATGGGACAAGTTTCTCCGCAACAGTCAACTTTTATTTTTGACATATCTTTTACCTCCTATAATAAAAATAGGGTCTATATCTTGTCTATTTATTTTCAATAAACTACTTCAAATTCTTCGCAAACCACAAGCATGTCTTCAGAAAAGATTTTACTATATTCTTTCAATCCCGGTGTAAAGAATTTCCGGTGTACTTTTCGCCAAAAAGATAGAGTCTTATCCCCTTCTCCCTCTTTGGCTGCAAATTCTTCCGTTACTTCTTTAAAGGGGATTATATCAACATTTGTTATTTGAATAATACATTGGGCTATCCCCGCCCAATTGATAATGATAATATAATCACCCACTTCAGGAACCGGCTCATTTTCTATTCCATATAGGCAGTGTAAGGAAGCGGTTGCTTTCTTTACCCCCTTTTTTACCAGTCCTGCCAATTCATTGGCATCTTCTTCATTGTTACAAAAATACCAGGATTCATAATTTTTACCGGTATTATTTATGTTTTCTCCAATCGTAGATAGATATTTTTTCCACATTACTTTTACTGTTTTATGTTCTTTTGTCACTTTTAATCATTCCATTTCAGTAGACATTTTTTTGTTATACTTTCTTGAAAAATAGCAGACATCTATTTGCCAACTTTCCTCTTAGGGCTTCACTGTTCCTATATTTTAGCACAGTCGAGCTGGGAGGGACAAATAACCTGTCTCTTTGTCTCCTTTTTTTTCTTTGCATAGACAATGATAAAAAAAATAAGTGCCTGTGCCTATTTTAATTATAAATAACAAAATAAGATTTTCACTTGCAAATATCATGACTATATGATAAAAGTAGTGATAAAGATAATTATTTCTAATTAACAAAAAATAAATTAACTAATTCATAATCTTTTTAGATAATAAATAATTTTGTAAAAGGAGAGTGGATTATGCTGAACATATATAAAACCATTAATTACTTGGGAATCGTTGCATTTTTATTGCTCTTCATTGTCTTTCTTCTCGGAATCACTCAAAGCTCCTTTAATTTACATTATTATACTGCTATATTGGCATTTATATTTGCTTGTTTTCATCTTGGATTAATTATATTTCGTAATTACAAAAGAAAAAAGGTGAGGTAAATATTATGAGAAAAAATATTATTGTTTTGTTTTTGGTAATCTTTTTATTAATGTTCTCGTCACAAGCATTTACTCATCCGGCCAGTAAAGTAACCCTGTTAGTAGAAGGAAAAGTGCTTCATGTAACTGTCAATCATAATGTCAGTAATCCTGAAAATCATTATACTGAAGAAATATTGGTTTTTTTGAATGATAAAGAGATTATTAGACAAATGTTTTTTATACAAACAGGTGATATGCAAAAAGTTTCCTATATGATACCTTCTTTGAAAGCGGGAGATAAGGTTACCGTAAAAACGAATTGTAGCAGAGGTGGCAAACGTTCAGGAACAATAACAATTGAGCCTGCTTCTTAAATGCAAGTTACCGGGGTAAAAAGTTACCAGGGTCACAACCTTTATTCTTGACAAATAGTTTAATTAACTGTCCAGGATAAAGATTTGACCCCTATTATTACCCCGGTTAGCCTTCTCCTATCTTTTCGATCGAATAGCCTTTATTACCCTTCCCATCAGTTTAAACGGTTTCGTCTTCGATTCCGTTTGATTGATAGAACCTGCAATGTACACGTCAAAATCTTCTGAATAATACAGGAAGGACCCGCTAGAGCCCGAATGACCCCATAAAGGCGGGACATTCATCACTGTTTTCATGAACCAGAGAAGCTTGAAGTACATTGTTCCGTAGCCATATTGAAGCGGAAATTGCAATTTGTGCCAGTTGTGCATCAACTTCAGCGTGTCTGCACGAACAATTCGCCCTTCCTTGAGGGCTTTGAGAAAAATGATACATTCTTCTGCTGTCGAAACAATCCCTCCATCAGCCCAGTATGATCCATTCGAGCGGATATCGCTAATGTTCTTATCATTATAAAATACATCCGCTGGAGCAGCCAATGGCGTGGACTGTGGTTCAGAGCGGCCGACCAACCAGGTACGCTTAAGTTCCAGAGGGAGAAAGAAAAAATCCTCAAATACGACATGAAGCGGCTTATTGGCTACGGATTCGATAATCTTTCCCAATAACTGGAAATTGGTATCCGAATAGGAGGCATCCGTACCTGGTGGAAAATTAGGTTCCAGCTTGTTTCGCGCCCATTCGATCGTCTCATCGACTGTCCATGATCGTTCCGGCTCTTCCAGGAACAATGCGAAGAGGCTCTTCCCCCCTTTCGGTTTCTCGGTATAGTAATCTGCTATGCCTGAAGTATGCGATAACAATTGTTTTATGGTAATCTCGCGAGAATAATCCTTCCCTTGATATATATGAATGCCTTGTATCAGTTCTTTTGGAAGGTATTTCGACATGGGATCATCTAAGGAGAGTTCCCCTTTTTCATATAATCGCATGATGGCCGTGGCCGTATAGAGCTTCGTGATACTTGCGATATAGATAGGAGTATCTTTGGTCATTGGCGTCTGACCATTCTGGCTGGCGATTCCGGATGCGCCCGACCACGCGAACGAGCCATCACCTTTCATCACAGACAGCACGCAATTCTTTACTGTTTTGTCTTTCGCTACTAAATCGGAAATTAAAAATTGCATTTCCTGATTCAAATCATCAAAGGATGAGGTTGATTGTTTCCATTGTGTTACGAACAATCCCGCTGCCATAATCATTAAGAGTAATGTGATTGTCATAATTATCCGTTTCATTTTGAGAGTAGCCCTCCCATGATATTTTGAATGTTCATTATAGAAAATTAAGTCATAACTCTTGTTTGAGGGGTAACGAATTTTATATTCCGAAAAATTATAGGGGCAGACACCTATTTATCATAAATTTTTCATAATCTTCATCAGCAGAGAAGATATTCTGCTGATTGATGCCTCTTATTATGATGTGATAAATTTTACTTTTACTTTTTATTCTGGCTACCCTTGACATATCAATTCCCCCATTGATAGCTTGTAATGCCGATAGGGTCTTGCCAAACAAAGAACCGTCCCCTTGTTTGTCTTAAATGATAAGGCAGGGTAAGTTTTGTAAAAATATTTGCGTCTTTAAAACCTAATTCTTCAAGTAATCGTTTAATAAAAAACTGCTCCACATCGCTTTCATTCCTTAAGTTTTCTTTGTTACAAAAAATGTTTTTTTCATTTAAATTCATTCTCCCCAAATGATATTATTATCTTCTCTTTAATGATATAAAATTTTTTGAATAGTATTATTTGTGATTTCAACCAGAAGATAGTTCAGTAAGATTTTGAATCTGTTTTCATTATACTACAAATCTTTTAAAAATCCTTTTTTTATTGCAACAAAACAAAGGGACGGTTCTCTGTTTTATACTCTAAAAATTTTATTGACCGTCAATCCGGTCAATCTGGATACCTGCCTTAAAGAGCACCCATCCAGTTCTTTTAGATATTTTAAAACCTTGTCTTGAATAATTGTAGGAGCATTTTGCAGTGTGACTAATTCTATATGATATTTACTTAATACTAAATGCCTTATCTCTTGAACTTTGGGGGTCAGGTCTTGAAATGACACATTTTTTTAACAACAAGCAAGTATTAATGGAAAATGTGTCATTTCAAGACCTGACCCTATTTTTCCCTTTGAGTATACTCTTTTTTTTCAAATCTTTTTTTTAAGTTTCTTGACTTCAGTTACCTCTTGATATATTCCTGTCTTACTATATTGTCTGGGATATCTGGGCACTTGATCACCTCTTTAGGCTATCTGATAACTTTGGGGTAATTTTGTCAAGAGAACCGTCCCTCCGACATTGGATCTAACTCCATTATGATTGTTTCTTCCCCGATACAACCGCAAATTCGAGTGACCTGGAATCATAATCTTTTCCAGAGACATCCGAATATATATCATTAATTATAAGGTTATTTTCCTCAAATTCTTTTTTTAAAGATTCCATGCTGAAATATTGCAGCCAGTTATATACAACCCGTGTTCGCTTCTTCTCTATAATTGTATATTTATCGAGTGTTACTTTAATATCATTGTATCTAAACGAATTAATAAAACAATAATAATCATCAGGAGACCAAAAATTGTTCAGATGATTAAGTTCATAGGTAGATAATTCATCTTTTTGATCAAAATAATTCAATGAATACACATCAAGAAGAACTTTTCCATCAGGTTTTAGTAAATTCATAAACTTGTCAAGCATGATTTTCCTTTGATTTGGGCTTAAAGCGCAGAAATCACACATAATCATAGTAATAAGATCGTATTTTTTGTCAATTTCGAAATTGAGGTAATTTTTATGAATATAATTTACATTTAAATCAGAATTTGATGCTATTTGCTTAGCGTAACCAATAGAATTTTTTGAAAAATCAATCCCCGTGACTTTGATTTCTTTTTCCGCAAATCTGTTTGCATAAAGCCCTGGTCCACATCCAAAATCTATGATATCTGAATTTGAGTTTAGGTTAAAACGATCAGATATCCAATCAACAGATTGGTTGATAAAATTAATATTTCTTGAAGATACATCAATTGATTCATTTAAATGATATTCTAGCATTTTTTTTGAGGTATATTCGTTTGCCCAGAGGTCTTCAGCTGTATAAAACTGAAAAGGCTCAGGTCGTTTGTTGATTTCTTTTAATTGTTTGTACATTCACTTTATCCTTCTTTGGTTTTGTCAGATTTACCCTTAGGTGAAGGGATTTTTGAGATTCCTATTTTACTTTCCGCACATGTTCTGTGTCACTTACTTGCTTATGTGAATCGAGTCTTATAATTTCACTTTTCATTTTCCTGCTCAATTTATTTAATTGCTGTATTTACTATATTATAATGCACACCAATATATTCTTCCATATCTTTTAGGTTTTAATTATACTATAGGCTTCATACGTTCCCTAATCTTTTGGCTTATTGTTTTTGTGTTTAAAAATCCCATTCGGTATGGCCTGAGTAAATAACGCTGTCTTTTTTGTAGGATTCCTGGGGCCAGGCTTCACAACTTCACATTTTCTTCTTCTATTTTTGTTATACATTTTGTGAATTTGTGAAGCCTGAACTTCCCATCTGAAAAATCAAGATAATTTTAAACTTTTTTATGCAACTTTCCTTAACTCTTTCCTAACCATATAATCTCTATCTTCGGTTAACATTTTATAGATGACTTTAATCAATTGCCGGGCCAGGCAGCGAAGAGTATGATTATGACTTTTTCCTTCTGCCCGTTTTTTTTGATAGTAAGCCCTGCATTGAAGACTAAGAGGGATACTACCTCCGGCCATGGTAATTAAAGTCTGCTTACATATTTTATTGGCCTTATACACTGCTTTGGCTTTAGTTATCTTTCCTGAATTATTATCTACACAGGCTATTCCACAGTAGATAGCCAACTGTTTCTCAGAAGGGAAACGATGAATATCTCCGATCTCTCCGATTAACCTGCTGGCCAGTTTGGTAGCCACGCCGGGAATCGTCTTTAGATGTATAACTCCTTTATCCTTTTCTCCTATTTCATCCAGGCTTTTATCTATATCCTCAATCTCTTTTTGTAACTCTAAGATACGTTTGGCATAAGAGAAGATGATCATCTTGTATATATCAGTTAGGCCGGGCATATATTCTAGATGATTTAACCTTTTAAGTAAGAAGAAAGCTCCTTTTTTCCCTATTCCCCTTATCTTTAGTAGGGAGCAAAGGGTAATCCTTTTATATTTAGAAAAATCAGGATACTTGGTTAAAATAGCGATAAGCTTCTTATCCTTTAGCTTAGCTAATTTTAATATTTCAGGACATACTTCCAGTAATTTCTTTCTTAACCGGTTAACCAGTCTTACCCTCTCATCAATGAGAGTCTGCTGATGACGAGAGAGGAGTTTCAGGCTTTCGGTTAAAGGAGAGGGTTTCTCTATTTTGATGAATACCTTCTCTCTTGGGCTATTGATGTGCTCTTTTAATTTTAACATCTTGGAGAGCATCAGAGCATCTCTCTGGTCATCTCTCCATTCACCGGCAAAGGCCTCTCTAAATCTTTTTAATTTTAAGTTATCGACATTGTAGAGGATAAATCCCTGATCAAGTAGTATCCGGTCAAAGGGGGCACTATAGCCGTTCTTTCCCTCCAAGGCGAAGGAAATCTTTCCTCCTTCTTGTTTTTCTATCTGCTTAAATTGTTTTATGCTTTCAGTAAATTCACTAAGCTGATGAGCTACCTTCTGGTTGTACAGAATATGGTCTTCCTCATCCAAGATGGTAATGTGGTGGGATTCACTCCCCACATCGATTCCTCCGGATAGTCTTTCCATTTTCTTTCCCTCCTTATGGGTTTATGGCCTTGCCTCTATCTCATATCCCGTCTATAATAGCCACTTTTTATAGGCATCTTCTGAATTAGACTACAAGTAGAGGTCAGATGAACATCCGGCAGTTCAGGCTGAGTCACAAAGAACTAGTCTTTTGACAGCCCCCATAAGCCACAAATGTTCCTCTGGCCATATAGTTTATTCTGGCATAAAGAAAGTTATTTGACTATCCTGATGTTTTTAGATTATTCTATAGTTATAAAATTATAGTTTTGAAATGCTTTTTTTAATTATAGACCCCGATTCCTTCCCACAATGACACATTTTTCATCAATGCTTTCTTGTTGTTAAAAAAATGTATCATTGCAAGACCCTCTTTTGCTCTTCAGGCAAAGAAGCAATATATGCTGTTGTTCGCCGGCCGGGTTGAAAGTTGTCTTAAAAAAGGTAAGACACTTTTTACTATTTATTTGCTAAACTAATCTTTGTCTCTAACGTATTAGTTCATAAACGCCAGTTTATTTTTTTTAAGTCACTTTCTCATTGTGTTGTCCTTATTAAGATGGGTTTGTCTCCGGATATCGTATGCAAATCCACCAAAGATCATTAATAGTATAGGTATAAACATAGCAGCAGCAAAAACTCCTAAAAGATTCAATAGAGATGCATCATTTACTCCAAAGATAGTTATTCCTAGTAAGATGATAACCAGAAACACATATGCTACAAAAGACCACGGCCATAATTTGGCAAGCACATTCCGAACATTAACAGATAGATGAGAACGCCACCAGGTTAAAGGTTTATTAATCCTCGTTGCAACAACACCAGCTATTAATGCTAGATCAAGGACGAAACTTCCACCAACCAAGAATTGTATGCCTGAGAGAAATAAAAAAATCATGACGCCGTACTTCTTGTGTATAAATCCAATGGACCAGATGATAACAAGAAAACTCACCAGGATTGCCACTATGCCTGTTAAGAAAAAATTGGGAATGATGGTGATGGCACTATAGGTTTCCCACAAGTCCCCTATACCATAGGTATCCCACATACTATAGTTCGGACCAATAGTGCTTATTATAAAACCATTTGGCACAAGATTACCTTGAAGAATTTCAAAATAACCAGCTATGATGCCAGTCAGCCCACAAAAAACACCAAATGCTGAGGCTGATATTCTTGTTGCATTAATGTGTTGGCATTTCAGTTTACTATTTTTTGGTTTCATTTTAGTTATTTACCATCTCCTTTCAAGCCTTATTCTGCAGCAAGCAGCAATCAATTTATTTAAAAGAAAAGTAAGTATCAGTTTTAGTGAGAAATTGAAGGTAGTTAGTCAAGACAAGAATGATTGGAAGAAAGGAAAGAATACAAAGCTTAGTATTTCTTTTTAAATATTGCATTTATAATGTACACTTTTCGATATATTTTAATAAGTTAGGTTAAACACGCGTGAGTATTAAAAATATCAGAAATAAAAACCCATTAGTTACGGGAGGATAAGAGAAGATTACTTCCTCCCTTTTTCTTAGGTTAGTACGAGGTTGAAATGTAATCCTCTTTTATATATTCGACATTAGTTTTAAAAATCCTGCTTTTCTTGAAAAGTTTTTTAGTGCTATACGCAGTATTTTCGGAAATCTACTTTTTACCTTTCGGGCAAACAGATAAGCATATTCCACATATGCTTACTTCCTTTTTGATCCTTTCTGCTGATATTTTTCTGCAATACTCTTTGCATTTAAAAGGATCAAAAAATACATCTCTATCAATTGAAGTTGTCCATAATTGTCCAGTGGCAGTTTTAGCAGGACAATGACTCACACAAACATTACAACTTCCACATTGACTTGTATTTATTGGAATCCCGCTTTTAGAAATGCTTACTGTTGTTAATACACTGGCAAGTCTAACTCTTGGACCGAATCTTGAGGTTACGAGTAAATCTGTTTTCCCAATCCATCCTATTCCTGATCTGGTTGCTGCCAATTTGTGAGAAAAAGAATATCGTAATGTTTTTTCATAGGTATCATTAAGCTCACTATCTGTTACCGTTGCTTTGATTGGATATGCTTCGATATGATAGGTTTTCAATAAATTGCATATTGCTTTGGTTTTCATGTTTAACTCATCATTGATGTTACAATAGAGATCATAGTATAAATCAGTAGGACCATTGGAAATTTGATTAATAATTTGATCATCTAATTTTCTGGCTAATGATATGCCATATTTATATTTTGCGTATTCTGGTTTTAATAATCCTGAGAGTGAAGCATACCCAATTTCATAATTTTCTTGTGGGCATATCTCTTTGATTTCATTTACTATTTTATTCATTTAATTCCTTTTCCTTGGGTTAGTAAGTCGTTTTTCCTACTGATCCTGGATCGATGGGCAACCCAAATTTAACAGGTAT
>Ga0265594_1000480_pt1 | contig 33053 bp, 27 predicted proteins | sample saktaG_11_FD_190147 | JGI IMG/M metagenome (GOLD analysis project Ga0265594, IMG submission 190147) | Saline water microbial communities from Sakinaw Lake, British Columbia, Canada - sak_2011_5_24_80m | ecosystem: Environmental > Aquatic > Non-marine Saline and Alkaline > Saline ... | reverse complement strand
TCGTCGAAACCACTTATGGATACCATATAATTAAAGTTATCGGCCGAAAAAGAGACGAGCGTTCTTTTGAAGAGGTAAAAAACGAGATAGAAACAAAATTGGAGAACAAGAAACGCAATGAAGCTTACGAAAACCGTATTAATAAGTTAAAATCAAAAGCAAAGTATAAAGAAATCGAATTTTAGAGCATTAATCTTTTTTAAATAAAAAAGCCGTCCATCCAATTGAGTGGGCGGCTTTTTTCTATAGTGAATAATTTAAAATTAAAAATCAGCCGTACTAAAGAGCTTCCCATCGTACCGAACGATCAGTCCGTCACAATCGGGTAAGGAATTTAAAATCACAAGTCCTTTTGATACACCCGCAACAAAAATACCGGTCGCTAATGCATCGGCCATTTCTGCGGTAGGCGCCAGAATTGTCACAGATTGACAGGAGTCAGCCGGTAAACCTGTTTTTGGATTAATAAGATGATGATAGCGTTTGCCATTATAAAAAAAGAATTTCTGATAATCACCTGAAGTAATAACGGCATTGCTGTCAACTTCAATAATTTTCAGCATTTTTTTCAAATCCCTGGGATCCTGAATACCAACTCTCCATTTCTTACCATCGCCCCTTGGAAGCACCCTGAGATCACCGCCGGCATTCACCAACGCACCTTTTACACCTTTGCCTTTTAGAATTTCAATCGCCCGGTCAACACCATATCCTTTTGCAATTCCGCCTGCCGTCAACACCGTTTTGGGGGAGGCTGATATTAATACTCCACACTCCAAATCCACGCTTAATGACCGGTAATCAACATGAGAAAGTAATGCGTTTATATCCTCTATGGCCGGCGGTGCCGGTGATTCCGTCTTAAAATTATACAGTGGTAAAATAATCCCAACCGTCATATCGAAGCAACCGTCTGTCAATTCTGAGATTTTCAGTCCTCTCTGTATTAACTGAAGAACTTCATTCGGCATCGGCACATTATTCAAAGTCCTGCGGCTAAACTGATACAACGGACTTTCCGGATTGCCCTCATAGAACAGCGACCCAATACGGCTAATTTCCTCAAAAGCAGCATCTATCGATTCATAAGCATGTTTTTTCGAGTAGTCCAACACAGTGATTTCAATCACCGTGCCCATTGCAAACCGGGTTACCTGATAGGATTGCAACTCCAATTTTGAAGAGCATGTAGAAACAAAAAATAGAAATATTGGTAAAATAAAAATTAATGATTGAGTAACATAATGTTTTTTCATAACTCTAAATCTCAAATATCTTTTATATATTCGAAAAATAATGTCGCTTATTTGCAGATTTCTTTCATTGAAAAGACTGAGAAACCACCGGCGGCTTTTCTTTTAGCCCAAGAGCGGGATATTAATCCGGCAATTGCAAGAACAACTAATCCAATTCCGAATTGAAGAATATCAGAAGGAATGCCCAGATAAGAACCGAAAATCAGGTAATTGGCTACGAGCACAGCAAGCAGGAAACTCAATAGTGGCAATCCGTATTGCATAAATGCCAGCTTTAGTTGGTTTTTATCTGATTGTTCAATCAGAATCCGGTCTCCGATCTGTGTATTAAGTGTATTTTTAAGATATAATATTCGTTTACCCGAATCGCCGGGTCGGCAGATCATACGGGCGCCACAGCTGTGGCAATTGTTGCTCTCCACCAGTTCAATGCCGGCTCTATCGCCTTTAATTTCGACTACCTCACCGATTTCAAAATCCTGATCCAATTATGCCTCGTCCGCCTCTCCAACAATTATAATGCATTTCGTTGGGCATTTTTCTGTCGGTAATACAAGTTCTTTAGTGTATTTATCGTGATCTACAATTGCCAAATTATTTTCAACTGTGAAGCCGACACCATCAACCGCCTTTTCACAGATTTTACAACCGATACAAGCAGCGCTGCAAACCGCTCTGGAGTTTTTCCCGGAATCTTCATTTCGGCAAAGAACAAAAACATGATGGCTGATTGGGTGCAATTCGATAACATTTCGGGGACAGGCTTCGACACAGTTGCCACACCCCGTACATTGCACACGATCCACAACGGGAATACCCTTGTCATTCATATGAATGGCGTCAAAAGGACATACTGTAACACAATCACCATAACCGATACAGCCATAATTACAGGCTCGTTCACCACCGCTGACGAAAGTTGCGCCAATACAAGATTGAATACCATCATAGTCCGCTTTTTTCTTTACCACACCATCGCCACCCTGGCACATTACGATCGCAACTTTTCTCTCACCTGTTTCAACATCCACTCCGAGAATTTGGGCTATTTTTTCTGCCGCTTCCGCACCGCAGACGGGACAGTCACTCAGTTGGGATTTAGCGCCGGCGAGATTCTCTGCAAAATTCGCACAGCCTGCATACCCACAGCTCCCGCAATTTGCTCCCGGCAACAAATCACTGATCAGTTCTATACGAGGATCCTCCTCAACATGCAATTTTTTATTGGCTAAAGTAATTAATATAGAGAAAAACAAACCCATTCCGCCCATACTTAAAACCGCATATACAAGGGATGTATAATTCATTCCGATACTCCTTTTATATCAATCCCGAAAAACCCATGAATGCCAAGGCGAGACAGCCGGCTACGATCATCGTAATTGCCGCACCTTTAAAATATTCAGGAACATCCGCTAATTCCAGTTCTTCCCGGATTCCTGCCATTATGACAATAGCGAGAGTAAAGCCGACGCCTGCGCTGAATCCAAAGATGATACTTTCAATAAAATTATATTCTTTTAAAACCAGGAACAGCGCGACGCCTAAAATCGCACAGTTCGTCGTAATTAAAGGTAAAAATATTCCCAGGGCATCATACAGCGGCTTGCTGATCTTTTTAACGAACATTTCAACAAGCTGAACAAGCGATGCAATTACAAGAATAAAAGATACTGTTTGTAAAAACTGCAGATTCAACCCTTCAAGAATATATTTATTTATTAACCACGACACCGCTGACGTCAATGTCATAACAAAAGTCGTAGCCATTCCCATGCTTACCGCCGGACTAATTTTCTTAGATACTCCGATAAACGGGCAAATACCAAGAAAATTGACCAGCACATAATTATTAACAATAACAGCGGATAGAAATATGATGAATATATTTACCATTATTTCGCCCTCCTGGCATTCAGCCAATTGCCAATCCCGATCATCAATCCAAGTGTTAAAAATGCCCCCGGCTGCAGTACCATAACCATCAAGGGTTCGAAACTATCCGGCATAATCTGCACGGCAAAGATCGTCCCCACACCAAACAATTCTCGAAGAGAACCAAGGATCGTCAGAGTAATTGTAAATCCGATACTCATACCAAGCGCATCAATAACGGCTCGACCGACACTGTTTTTCGATGCAAAGGCTTCCTGTCTTCCCAGAATAATACAGTTAACAACAATCAGCGGCACAAAAGGTCCTAAGGCCTTACTGATATCGGGAAAATAGGCTGCCAGCATTTTATCCGCAATTGTCACAAACGTTGCAATTACAATAATAAATGTGGGAATACGGACTTCTTTAGGAATAATATTTCGGGCAAGGGAAATAATCGCACTGGACATCACCAGTGTAAAAATCACCGCGAGTCCCATGGATAACCCATTGATTCCAGAATTTGTGACTGCCAGCGCAGGACAAAGTCCCAACAGCATTCGTAAGACCGGATTTTCGTCCCATAAACCCTTTAAAAACTCTCTGGATAAGGTAATTTTCTTTGCCATATTAGTTTGCCTTTTATTTTAAGTAACTTAGGTTTTGCATATAAATAAATCTTTAAAATTCAACAGAACATCCCCACTTTTATTTCCCCTTTCCTAAGGGAGAATTTAAAATATTCCTTTTCCCTTCTAACTCATGAATAGTCTCGCCTATTTGTTCAATAACTCCTTCAAGATTCTCATAAATATCCGTATTTATGTACCTCAGAAACCGAATACCATAAGTCTCTATATACTTCTGTCTTTCATTGTCTCTTGTTTCTGATCCTAATTGAAGATGACTTATACCATCCACTTCGATAGCCAATTTTAATTTCGGACAATAGAAATCAACTACATAAGAGCCAATACTATACTGCCTGCGGAATTTAAAACCGTAAATTTGTTTCCCTTTGAGTTTAGTCCATAAAATAATTTCAGCTTCCGGCATATTCCTTCTTAGTGATTTTCTTCTTTTTGTTTCTTTTTTTCTATTAAAAACTTTAGTCATTAGTTTTTACTTTCAATACGACCTCCCCTCAATCCCCTCCTTAGCAAGGAGGGGAAAAAGGGGTGGTTAATACTTGTTACAATCAATTATCAAAAGTCCCTGCGAAGCTTGAGCAAGTAACTATCGCGATAGTTTTGTATGGAATTATTCAGGATTTCAACGATGGTTTCTGATGAAACCGTTGCTCCGGTTATTGTCTGCACTTCGCCATTAGATTTCTTCGGTGATTTTTCAACACAGGTAACAGGCTGCGTAACTTTCAGACCATTAAATTGTTTTATGAACCATTCCTGATCCGTCTCATTCTTAATATCTTTAACAATTCGCGTACCACATCCCGGTGTTTCATTCTGTTCGAGAATTCTCAGACTTTGAATCTCTGAAAAATCCGGATTCATGCACACCAAAACTTTTATCCGACTCTGAAATCCCACGCCACTTGCAGTAAATGCGACTCCGGTTACCTTACCTGAATTGTCCAGCTTGATATAATATGATTTCCCTTCGATTACCATAATTTCGTAATCTTCAGCTATGAGTTTTGGAATGATCTCGTCTTCCGGTTCACCGCCCACCGCCAGGCAGGAGACTACAGCCAAATCCATACTCTTCCGGATGATCTCACGGTTTTTATTTAATGTTGCATTAATAATATCAACAACCGCTTTACATGAAATTGTGGCTCCTGTAATCGCCATGATCTCTCCATTGCTTCTGTCCGCTGCCTGATTTTTAACATAGCTGATGGATTGCTGTACGTTAAGGTTATCAAATTGATTTGGAAACCATTCGGGATCGGATCTGCTACTTGGATCTGTTTCAATTTTGGTTCCTAATCCCGGCGTTTCCTTCTGCTCCAGGATTTTAATTTTCACAATTTTGGTTAATGTCTCATCCATACCTACTAAAATTCGCAACTTACTCTGGAATCCGTTACCTTCGGCAAGAAACGCAATTCCATTAACCGATCCCTGCTTATTGTAACTGAAATAGAATTGCTGGTTCTCGATTATTTTTTCTTCAGTTTTAACACTGTTTGGCAAAACACCGCCGAGTGCACTATTTAGAACATTATTCTGATGAGCTTCAATCAACGGTTTAGTGTGGAGATTCAAGAAGGATAATAACAGACCCGATAGAATTGCCGTTATTGTAAGAACCAAAACAAGTTTATAGGATTTCGTCATTTTTTAATCTCCCCAAAATATTTAGGTCTGGTATATCGATTAATCAGTGGTACAAAACCATTCATAAATAGAATCGAATACATAACGCCTTCCGGAAGACCGCCAAACAATCGAATTACGACCAGCACTACTCCGGCGCCGAATCCAAATATCCAGGCGCCTTTTGGCGTAACCGGCGAAGTCACCATATCTGTTGCCATAAAAAATGCACCGAGCAATAATCCTCCGGAGAAAAGATGAAAGACCGGGTCCGGATATTGTGACGGATCGATTATCCAGAATAATCCACCAATAATAATTACCGTCCCAAGATAGCTGACCGGTATTCGCCAATCGGCATATTTTTTTATAAGGAGAAAGATTCCGCCGATCAGGATAAATAGAGCGCTGGTTTCGCCGATACAACCGCCAATATTACCAATAAACAGGTCGAAATAGGGCGTCATAACGCTTTCAAACTTGTATAAACCAAGAGGTGTCGCAGTCGTAATTGCATCAATAGTATTCGGAGCCACCCAAGTGGTCATTTTTACAGAGAAACTAGCCTGGAGAAATGCTCTGCCCAGTAAAGCCGGGTTAAAAATGTTGTAGCCAAGTCCGCCAAATATCTGTTTTCCGATTCCAATGGCAAAAATTGAACCAAGCGCTGTATAGGCTTTGGGAAAACCAGGAGGTAATGTCATCGCCAATAATAAACCGGTTAACACTGCGCTGCCGTCAGATATGGTGATCTCCTTATTGCGCATCTTATTCGATACCGTTTCAGTTGCCACCGCTGCGATAATTGACACAGTAATAGTTAACAATACACTAAAACCAAAATTATATACTCCGAAAGTCACCGCCGGTAAAAGCGCGGCAATAACAGTCCACATAATTTTCGGAACATTGTCAACGGTTGCCATATGAGGCGAAGAGCTAAGTAAAAACATTTGTGGTTCCGGTTTCTCCTTTTTCACCTTCTCAACCGGCTTTGGTTTGGGAGCTGCGGGCTTCGTACTCTCTTCTTCCGAAACGCTTTTTTTATTCTCTTCCATAGAAATGAATTCTTTCTTATATATGTTATACGGTTTCCAACTTTGCTTTTCTCTTTATCTCATTCACACGCATTTTTCCGATGCGTATCTGTTGAATAAGCGGGATTTGGGACGGGCATACGAATGCGCAGGAACCACACTCGACGCAACTTAAGATTCCCAGTTCTTCCGCCATCTGCCAATTTTCCACCTGGGCAAACCGGGCTAACCGCGTTGGTAATAAGTTCATCGAGCAGGCGCCGATACATGTTCCGCACTGGATACATGGATATTCTTTACTTTTAATGACTGATAAATCCGTTAGACATAAAATACCGCTGGTTGCCTTGACAACCGGTACTTTAAGTGTATGTTGAGTGAGCCCCATCATTGGTCCGCCCATAATAACCATTGCTGTTTTTTCGGATAGCCCGCCACAAAAGTCTATCAAATTCTGAAACGGAGTGCCAATTCGGGCAATTACATTTTTTGGTTCCTTAATTCCATCGCCTGTAATCGACACAACACGTTCCACGAGAGGTTTCTTTCGTGTTACTGCTTCCGCAACTGCTATAGCAGTCCCGACATTATTGACAACCACACCAACATCTAAGGGTAATCCACCAGCCGGAACATCACGGTCAATCGCCGCTTTGATCAGCATTTTTTCCGCTCCTTGCGGATATTTTACCTTCAGCGGAATTACTTCAATATTAATAAAAGAGGCGATCTCTCTCCTCATAGCTTCAATCGCATCGGGCTTGTTGCATTCAATCCCGATAACAGCCTTTGATACTCCTAATGCTTTCATCATAATGCGTGTGCCTGATACAACATTCTGAGTCTGCTCAACCATCATACGATGATCAGCTGTCAAATATGGTTCGCATTCGCAACCGTTTAGAATAAACGTATCGATTTTTTTCCCTTTTGGAGGCGTTAATTTTACATGCGATGGAAATGCAGCGCCGCCCATTCCGACGATTCCGGCATCCTGAACCCGGTCTATGATCACATCTCCGGATAACTGCTCCCAATTACTTTCTTCAGTAACAGTATCAACCCATTCATCATTACCGTCACCAACTATATGGATCATTAAACTATTCACACCTAATGGATGCGGAAATGTATCGATGGTTTTAACATTTCCGGATATTGATGCATGAACCCGGCTGGACACAAACCCGGTACTGGTTCCAATCACCTCGCCTGTTTTTACCGCTTGTCCTTTTTCCACAACAGGCTGACAGGGCGCACCGATATGTTGATTAAGAGGAATAAAAACCTGTTCGGGTAACGGAAGTTTTTCAAGAGTTTTATGTTCTGTGTAGCTTTTAAACTCTTCCGGATGAACACCTTTTCTAAACGATTTTAATTTCATTAAAACATAACTCCTACTGAACCCTCTTTACGATACCAAAAAATGCCAGCCAAATTTATTAGCTATAGTTGTAATATGCTTGTACTTTTCTACCAATTGTGAAATTAATGAACCGCTCATATTTAAATTTCATCTATAAGTAAATGATCTGTTAGAATGTTTTCATATTATAAATATTTATTCTTTAACATGAAATATTATTCCAGCAGGAACTTATCCGGATTTTGTATTTTAAAGAAATAGAATGTAAGTTTGAATGTTTTTTGACGGGGGCGAATGGATTCGACGGGATCGAAGAGTCGAAGAATTGCGTGCCGTGGTTTTCAGGAGGGCCACGTTAATAAACCTGAACAACCTTAAGTGCCAATTCATTTGGCAACGTCGCTTACGCTTAGATAAGCGGCCGTTCTCATGCAACTTTGTCTGTAAGTTGTCTGAGGGCGTCGATTATACAGACTAGTTCTTCACTTTTGTTTGCGGATGAAGAATGAACCTTTAGCGAACTGGCTTTTTCGGAAGTTTGTTTATTGTCGACGGAGAAGTAAGATTTTACAATAGACTACGCACGTAGTGGTTCTTCCACCCTCTTTTTCGGACGGGAGTTCGATTCTCCCCGCCTCCACTACACTATTCCTCAAATAAAGGCTTCAGATAATCCTGCCAGTAGGTTTGCCAGTTATAGCGACTAAAAACCCGTTTAAATAATAAATCACTTTTCGATAGATTCTCTTTCAAGAATTTCATCAATCGGTTGGTGTTGAATTCCGGGCTTTCATCGGTTGGCAAATATAGGACACCGTCATTAGCAACTTCCCTGAATACAGGAATTTTTGTGACAGCAATTGGTGTTCGTGCCGCACCGGCTTCCAGTATAGGCAGTCCAAATCCCTCATCGAGACTGAGATATAACACCAGATTTGCTACAAAATAGAGATCATGTACAACTTCCCTGTTTTTTATCTCAGAGATACCAAGCTCGGCAAAAATATCACTTAAGAATACGACGCTTTTTTCAAGGTCATATTCGCGCACTAAATCTACCAGAAATTGAGAATAGGGCGTTAATTTCCCATTCTCCATCTCCGTTTTACCGGTTACTATTCCAAGTATTTCAGGGAAGTTATGCCTGAGATTGGAAATAATCCGAATACTTCGCTCGATATTTTTCCGGGGTAATTGCCGGGCTGGAATCAATATAAACGGATAACGATGAAAAAGAGTCAAATGCGAAATAACCCGGGTTGTTTCATGGTGAAAGTTTAGAAAATCCTGATACTTTAACACATTCGGGATAACCGTAATTTTCTTGCGGGGAATATTCAGCAATTCCGCCATCTGACGTCTCCTGAATTCAGAAATGGTAATATATTGAACGTTTGGCAGCACCGATTTCAGTAGAGTCCATGGACGACGATTATACAAATTATTTTTATGATCCTCCATTAACCAAGCCAGATCATGAGTCCATAAATAGAATTTTTTGTCGTGGTTTTTTTCAATGTAGTTCCAGAATGCCTCTGTTGCGGTCAGATTAAACGGCATAGACATAATGTTGTGGATAATAACTGTATTTATGTCACCCACCTGGGTTTCAATCTTTTTTTGAAGATTTTGGAGTCGAAATTCATAATTCTCGGGTAACGAACCTAAACGCAAGATACGTTGAATTGTTCGAATATGAGGACTATTGGGGTTCAAATCAGTAATATTACTTGTTTTTATATTATTCCCTTCAATATTTCCCTCACCGGACAACAACGTGACCAGATATCCCTGTTTCGCAAACATCTCCGCCTGGGGACCAATGATATTTTCAGCTCCTCCCACCACCGGTGGCAAGGAATAATGTGCAATAATGATCTGTTTGATTGAGTCCATTGAAAATTCCTTTGTGAACAATGTAATTTAGATGAATTTTATACCAAGGGAAATAGTTTTGCCTCATTTAAATGACAACATTTTTACAAAATGACAATCATAAGAAGTGTTTTGTGAATAAAGATGATTTTCTTAGTTAATTGAAATTTAGTATATTTACAAGCGAATAAATGAAGTTGAATAGAAATTATATGAAAAATTTACAGCTCTTAATAATTCTTGCATTCTTGCTGTCTGCGCTGTGTCAATGCGGAAGGCGAGATTATGTCACGTCCGATTCAGTTGAAGCTCTGAACTATTATAAAAAAGGTGAAGAGCTCCGACTACAATTATACTACAAAAATGCCCTGAAAAATTATCTTTGCGCATTGAATGCAGATTCGAACTTTGCAATGGCTGCTTTCCGGTCTGCATTGGCTTATATTCATTTCGGCACGGAGGATAGCGGTAAATATTACTTCGAAAAAGCATTACGGCTTACGCCTAAAATATCAGAAGTCGAAGGGCTGATCATAAAATATTATTGGGCAATCTATCATGACGATAAAGAACTCGAAACGGCAAGCTTTGATTCACTCTTAAGATTCTATTCGAACAATTTCGAAGTACGCGTTATTAATGCCCAGAATAAATGGAAAAACCTGGACTTTGAAGGTGCTCGTAAAATATATCAGGATATTTTAAGGCACAACCCCAATTACATTATTGCATACAATGACTTGGGATATCTATATGCGAGGGATGGACTATTTAAGGAATCTATAAATTATCTCGAAAAATATAAGCGATACGCCGCGAATCAGTTGAATCCATATGACAGTCTGGCGGAAATATATATAGCAGTCGGCCGGTATTATGAAGCGATTCACATGCTGGAAAATATCATCGCAAACCGGCAGGCGGAATTAGTTGAAAACGAATATATTGGCTTGAGTATTCATCGGCGAATTGCCGAAGCCTATGAAAAGTTAGGTCAATACCAAAAGGCACTGGAGATAATCGCCTCAGCAGAAGAGCTTTACTCAACCAATTATGCCGCAGTCAGGATCACTAAATTCCGATTTCACATATTTAATGAACTTGATCAAGTTGACCGGATGGAAGCGGAAATTAAAAGAATCAGGAATCTTTATCCCGGAGATGATTATTCCTATCAATGCGCAATTCTAAATATTGAAAAAATGGAATTTGACGATGTTCTGAAGACCCTGGCAGAGCAGACGGCAAAAATAAAAAATCAGAGTGATGTTGACCGTTATCAATTAGTAAAGAGAGCATTCCTTGAAGGAGAATTGAACTTCAAGACCGGTCTTTTTGATGAAGCCGCTGAACAATTTAAACTGGCAGCAGATACATTTAGTGATACATTGTGGGCTGCTGATCTGCGGTTGAAGCAATTTATTTCCGAGGGAAAAGCAGGTAATTATACAATTGCCATCAACGGTTTGCGAAAAATTATTAAGGTTAACCCGAATTGCCCGAAGGCATTAATATATGCGGCTGAATTTTATACAAAAATCGGCAAAGAGTCTGAAGCCAAAGCGTATATTTCGTATTTTCATAAGCTCTGGAAAAATGCTGATCCTGGTACGCCGTTAATAAATCAAGCAGACGCTATTGCCCGAAAGTTGAATCTGCTTCAGTAACGGGAATTCTTACCGAAATCTTACTGACTTCATCACCGGTACTATCATATTGGACAATATGCTGTATTGAATTGATATAATCAAATGTAAATTCCGTTAATTCAATTACTTGATTATCCCGGCTCCTGATCCAGATTTCCATATTCAAGTCACCTTTGTCATTATACCTCAATTCAAGGCGTCCAATATCTTCTCCGCTGGATGCTTTCACATTATATAAAACCGGTTTTCTTAAAGAATCAAAGTGGGTAACAGTAAAATAATCCTTCTGAGTCGGAAACCAGTCAATTCCCTGAATTTTTTCTACCATTTGGGCCTGGATATCATCCGGAAGATAGGATGTCCTGGAAATCAAGGTCGAATCAGGATTGCAGATATCCATCACAATCAAATTTCCGGATTGATTATAATAGAACATTGTCTTTGTCGTTAAATTTCCATCGGCATCAATATGATCAAGTACCGAAACACGATTAGATACATATTTTCCGCGATAGAATGATGTTCCGATTACTTTAGCAGGATTTACATCCAATCCCTTGATAAAATCATTGTATGTATGAAAATATTTTATCCGGTCTTGAGCCACTAAAATAGCCGGGACAACAATAAAAAATGCAAAATAAATCTTGAGTAATTGAAATTTCATGAGAAAAAATTAAACCCGGTAGTCTTTTTCTTGCCAGCGTCCATCAATGCACCACTATTTATAAAATATTTTATCACACAGAAATAAATCAGTCTCAAAATGCAAAATCGGATACAAAAGCACAAAAAAATATAGAAAGCAACTCCGATTTCATTTTATCACCTATCATTAATTCAATTTGCAGGAAAAATTAGACTTTTGGATTTGAAATAACAAATGATTTTAGATTTCAAGTGTTAGATAGATCATTTGGGTATTTCACTACAAAAATTAATAATCGTTTATATCGACTTAATAATTGACAGTAGCGTTCAATTTAACTATTTTAAAGGCACAAATATGGGACGCAGCAGGGTAGTTAAAAAAAATATATTCTTTCCAAAAAATCAGCGCTTATTCAACAGGTGCCTGGTTATCCTCCTTTTGATACTGATGCAAGGACGGTTTGCGTCCGGTTTGGAACGCAGGGTTGAATTTGAGAACATTCGACTTTTCAGAGGCCAGTCAAAAATCAATATATTCTCAATCGTGCAGGATTCAGTCGGATATATGTGGTTTGGAACAAATAAAGGTCTGTTCCGGTATGATGGACATAACTTTAAAGGATTTACGCATAATCCCAAAGATAAAAACGGAATTTTAAAAAATATTATTTACCGAATGACAGTGGATCCTCAAGGGTCTCTCTGGATTTCCGCTAATAATAATATCAGTAAATACGATCCGGTCACAGATTCATTTATCCACTTTACCGGCGATTCACTTCGGAATTCAGCCCTGTTTGATAGCCGGGTTTTTTCAATGGCTTCCGACAGTAATTCAATCTGGATCGGCACTAATAAAAATGATCTGTATCAAATGAGAAAATCAGATGGGACATTAAAGCATATTTCGTTACCTCAGAAGAATATAGATAACTCAAAAAAACAAAGAATATATGAATTATGCATCGATAATGAAGGAATTCTCTGGATTGGAAGATCTGATAATATCTACACACTGAATACAAATACTTTACAGATTGAAAAATTCAACCCTTTAGGTATTAATTCAATAGAATCTATATACCAAAATGTTCGCGCAATTCATATAAATAATACGGGTGATATCTGGTTCGGCGCCAATTATAATGTGTTAAGCAATTTTGTTCAGGATACTATTCATGAATATATATTTTCGAATAGGGATAAGGAAATAACGAATTCGAGTTTTATACAGGATATTGCGGCAGAAAAAAACGGAAACCTGTGGCTAGGAACTACCAGAGACGGCCTTGTTTATTATAATCGTGAAACCGGAAATATTACTTGTGCACGCTGTAATAACGACATGATAACGGGAATAGACAATTCCAGCGTGAATAAAATATTTGTCGACAAATCAGGGACAATTTGGGTTGGCACCAACAAAACCGGATTATTTAAAAATAAACAATCTTATTCATTCCACAATTACGAAACAATTATTAATCCCGACGATTCTTCAGCCAACGATTATGTTGTTGATATTCGTGAATGTTCCGATGGAAATATCGTTCTTGGTTTAGATGGAAACGGGATTGCATTTTTTAAACCTGAAACCGAAACATTTAAATTTTTCAAAAACCGGAATAATGATCCTCATAGCCTTTCTTCCGATCATGTTAATTCCATCCACGTCGATAATGATAGTATCATTTGGATTGGGACATCGTTGGGATTAAACAGTTTTAATACACGGACTAAAAAATTTCATAATTATAAGCCAAATCCTGATTCGATTCAATTCGATTGGTCAAATAATGTTAGTAACATTTTTGAAAGCTCCGACGGCTGTCTTTGGATCAGCACATACGACGGTATTTTATATTTATTTGACAGACAAAATCTTACGTATTCATCAGAATATTATTACACTTCAGATACTGTTCATTCTGATTTTCCGAAATATGAAGATGCAATCAGTTGCATAACCGAAGATCAGACGGAAATATTATGGATCGGAACCGTCTTTTCAGGGATAAGAACATTTGATTTAAAAACAAGAAAATTCCTTAACAACTATTTGCTGTTATCCGATATCACTGAATCTGTCTACCCTATTAAGGATATATTAGTCGATTCGGATAATAATATTTGGGTCGGAACACCCGGACAGGGATTATTTAAATACGATCGGTTTACAGATAATTTTAATAATTACAAAGACATTGAAGGATTAATTTCAAATCATATTACTACGATATTAGAAGACAGTTTACATAATTTATGGCTTGGCACCAATGCCGGAATTATTTTGTTCGACCGTTTTGCTCAATCATTTACCCCATTTGATATTGAAGAGAATATTAAATTTTATGATCTATCAAAGTGTGACGGATTACAAAAAAGTCTAATTAAAGGAACGATTAGTTATAAAAAATATCCAATAAGTAATTCAAAAGGAATCGTGACAAAAACAGGGGAGATCTATATTGGCGGACCAAACGGTTTTACCCGTTTCGATCCCAAAATAATATCGGACATTAATCCATCTCCAATAATCATAACTGATTTCAAAATATTTGATGAGAGTCAGTGTTTTGATAAACAAATCAATGAAATAAAAGAATTAAACCTGACATACCAGGACTATATCTTTACCTTTGTATTCACATTGACAGATTACAACAATCCCGCTAAAAACAGATATGCCTACTGGTTAGAAGGTTTTGAAAAAAACTGGAATTACAGCGGTTCAAACAATAAGGTGACGTATTTTAATATTCCGCCCGGTAAATATATATTGAAAGCAAAAGGATGTAACTCATCGGGTATCTGGAATACAAATCCATTGACAATTAAAATAAATGTCTCTCCACCCTTCTGGAAAACCTGGTGGTTTAGAATATCGATGTTTCTCTCGATTGCAGGTATCATTTTGTTTATAGTTTGGCAGCGTATTTCCCGAATACAGAGACAGAAAATCGAGCTGGAAAATATGGTCAAGCAACGGACAATGGAATTAAATAAATCTAATATCCAACTTAAAGAAGAGGTGAAATTTAGGAAAAAAGCCGAATCGGAAGCGCGTAAAAGCGAAGAAGAATACCATGATCTATTTGAAAATGCTTATGATGTTATCTGGACATCGAAACTCGATGGAACAATTTTGACTATAAACCGGTTTTTCCGGGAATTGTTGGGCTACAAAAAAAACGATATCATTGGAACGAATTTAACTGATTACATAACACCAGAGCACCGTTTCAGAACAATACGTAATTATTTAAAATTTCAGAAATCCCAATTCGTTGAATGTGAATTGGATATTTTATCAAAAAGCAACGAAATACGAAAATTATGGGTGAAAGTCAGCGCAATTATAGATAATGATGAATTGGTGGGAATTCATGGAATTGGCAGAGACATTACAGAATTAAAAAAAGCGCAAGATGAACTCCGGGAAGCGGAACATTTAAAACGTGAAGGTATCAAACAACTGACCCTTAAACTGGCACATGAAATTAAAAATCCACTAACCAGTATCACCAGCTCCGCTCAGTTAGTCGCTTCCTCAAATGATACACGGGAAAATCCAAAAATTCAGCGACACATGGGCGTGATAAATAAAAATGTTGCTATCTGTAATCACGTTATACGAGATTTGTATTCTTTTACTCACAATTCCGCACTAAAACTCGCACCGGTAAAAGTTCCGGATTTTATTTCAACTCTGATTATTTACACTAAAGAAAAAATTGAACAGTATCCGAATATAAGGGTTGAATCAAATATTGAGACATCAATACCACCAATAATTGTCGATGAATTCCGTTTATTACAGGCATTCAAAAACCTGATTGATAACGGTTTTGAAGCAATGCCGGAAGAAGGTATTCTGTCAATATCTGCCAGCTATAACGATATTGATAATAACATTTCAATCGAAATCGGCGACACCGGTTGCGGTATGACCGGTGAAGAAATGAATAAAATATTCGAGCCCTTGTATTCTTCAAAACCAACAGGTTTCGGGTTGGGTATACCAGTCGTTAAAGATGTTATCGAGGCACATTCGGGTTCAATCGAAATCAAATCCAAGAAAAACATCGGGACGACATTCATCATAAAATTACAGGCTAATAAAAAATTATCATGAAAACTATTGAGGTTTCGTTATGACCTATACTGTATTAGTCGTGGATGACAACATTGATACTCAGGAAAATATTAAAGAGTTGCTTCAGGAGAACGATTATAAAACATTTGGCGCCGATAACGGCAGATCAGCCCTCGATATAATTCATCGACATAAGCCTGATTGTCTATTGCTTGATATGAATCTTCCGGTAATGAGCGGCGGGGAAGTTCTTGATCTTATAAAACCCGAAATCGATGAAGGATTAGTCGTAATAATCATTACGGCGTATGGCGAAATTCCTTTAGCCGTTGACGCAATTAAGAAAGGTGCATTCGATTTCTTTGACAAACCCTTTAATAATGAGAAATTACTTATTAGTATCAAACATGGTCTCGAGAAACTTCAGATACAGAAAGAGCTGGAAGAATTAAAGACAACACTTCCTTCCAGGATCGTATCACCAGACGATTTCGGTCCAAGTAAAGCAATCCGTGAAATGCTTCAAAATACCGATAAGGTTGCACCGACAGATTATTCTGTACTCATCCAGGGTCCGACCGGAAGTGGAAAAAATCTGCTGGCAAAATATATTCATCAGAAAAGTCGGCGGAGTCAATTTCCATTGATAAATGTCGACTGTGGAACGATCTCCGACACACTGATCGAAAGTGAATTATTTGGACACATAAAAGGTTCATTTACCGGGGCAATCGATACAAAAGTAGGTAAATTCAGAGCCGCCCAGAAAGGATCTCTGGTACTCGATGAAATCGGTAATATTCCCCTGGATAAACAAGTAAAATTTCTACGAGCAGTCGAGGAAAAAAAGATTTCACCTATCGGATCAAATGAGGAATTCGAACTTGATTTTCGATTAATGGTTGCGACATTGGAAGATCTTGAAGCTGCTGTGAATATTGGGAAGTTCAGACGCGATCTATTTTACAGAATCACCGAATTCGTTATAACAGTGCCGCCATTGACTCAAAGGTTAGATGATATACCGCATTTAGCCAGGAAATTCATCCACCGCTGCAATTTGAATTTAAATAAGGATGTTTCAGAAATATCAGATGATGCGCTGAATATGTTATTGGAGCATCATTGGCATGGAAATGTCCGCGAACTTCAGCACATAATCAGCACCGCCGTCTTGATGGCGAAAGATAAAATCAAACCGGAACACATTTCATTCCGGGGCGCGACTATTAATCAAAACTTGGCATTCAATGATTTTTCAATTAGCTATCAACCAGGCACATCATTAAAAAATGATATGAACGCTATTATGAAAAATATCGAGCATAAATATATTAAGAAAGCGCTTGAATTAGCGAACTATAATAAATCGAAAGCTGCCGAGATTTTCGGCATCGATCGGAAAATATTCTGTTCCAGACTGTCGAAATATGGTATAAAAGTAAAAAAGGGCTAACCCTACTACGTAATAAAAATATTTAATATACTTAATTTATATATACAATTGCTAGTACGAATTATATATAGTATCGTATTTGCTAAATGACGTTATAGGGTTAATATATTTACTCTTTGGGGATTTCCCAGATTTCTTCACCCCAGTTATCCCACGGCAGGCGTTTTTCATCACATTCACCCGCAACTGAACTAAACTTGCGATCAACAAAATATACGATAGTCGATCGTCTGTCTGACAGATTTATACAACCATGAGCAACACCGGGTGGAATTAGTACCAGCTGTGAATTGCAATCACCAAGAACGATTTTCATGATGACATCAGTCGTTGGTGAACCGTCCCTTTGATCGACTAATATTAACAGCGCTTTGCTGTGAGGCGGCACAAACCAGATATCAGATTGATGTTCATGTATATGAAACGCTTTGATAGCTCCGGGCTCAATCTCACTATAATTTATTTGAGAAATATTAAAAGAAACATCACCCTCTATCATTCCTTTATTAAGTCGGACTAATTCCGTTAAGGATCCGCCTTCATCGTTAAAACGTCGCAACGGAAATATCTTTACACCGTCGATAACCTGTTTTTTGGAATAGTCCTGAACATGGAGTGATTTTAAAGCATTATCAATAAGTTTCATAAAACACCTTTTATTTTATTTCCGGTCGAGCGATAACTTAAGTTCATATTAATAAAAACACAACAACTGTGTAATGTTCCCTGACATTGCTTGACATTCCTTCACAATGCTGGTAAATTTTTCCTGCTTTTTGGGAACTTATGATATCGAATTAATTAAAAACTACATTTCCCCATTTTACAAAACTTAATTGAGATTGAAATAAATACACATTGAATTAAAGAAAAAATGCCACCGGAAGAACATTACAATAACCAGCCCGTTAATAATCATTCAAGAACCAGATTCCAATTTTTCCGGCTTTTTGTTTTTCTTAATTGTTGTATGACAATTATCATTATCTCTATATTTATCCACTTTCACGACAATGGTAACTTTATATCGATAACACCCTTAATTATATTTCTTGTTATAAATTGGATTGGATATTCTAAAGTCATTTTTAAAAACATAGAAATTTGGAAATATTTTTCAAAAAAACGCCCAAAAGAAATGTAACTTAAACCTAAATAGGTCATCAATTGTCAATTAATTCACGTACACTTAGCTATAGTTTTTATTTATCAGACCTGAAATCCGGGTTACCGGTCAATATCCGGATATCAAACGACAGAATTATCCGAACTTATGTTGATTTTATCCCCGAAACATGTACTGTGGATCTCATTACAAACTGCGATCCAAAACAACCGCTAATTCCCTATCCCGATCATTATCATCCAGCGGTTATGATCGATATTTATCTGGCCCAGATCAGCGCTATTGAATCATTGTACGAATGTCAGATTCCGGATTATGCCAGGTATGTAAGGATATTACTGCTTGAATTACATCGAATACTGAACCATTTTGATTTTTTTATTTCACTTGGTTATAACATTCAATTTCAACGACTTTTTAAAAATGCCCATGAAGATAGTCAGTGTATAAGATCACTTATTCACAGTATTGAAATTGTACATCCTCTGAATACGTTCTTTAGCATAGGCGGAATATCGACAGATATACCCACCGGGTTTATTGAAAATCTCGAATTTATATCAGCAAAAATTGATAAAAAACTTATCTACTACAAGAAGCAATTGTTAAAAAATGTCGTATTGGTTAATTTGCTTATCGATATAGGAATTATTACAGAGAAAAATGCTGAAGATTACGCACTAAGCGGTCCAAACCTGAAAGCATCATTGGACCGAATCACACGGCAAAATACTATAACAAATCCTTTTTATAAGGATATTGAAAATCATCCGGTAGAAATCGATTACCGGAAAGGATCAACAGGTGATTCATGGAGTCGATGCTGGATAAGATATCTTGAAATCGAAAACAGTATCCGGGTTATTCGGCAGGTCATGGATATATTAATGAAAACCGAAATCATTTTATCAGAACCTCCGATAATCTCAAAACGGGAAGTTACGCATGATTTTCGATTTGAGGGCACAGAGGGTATTATAAGAAGTAATATCGTTAAAAGTGCTCAGGATTTTTGTCTGACTGGTAAACATCAGCTGCCCCTCTTGCACGTGATTAAACATCTTGGCTCAATCACAGAAAATTGCCGGCTTCAGTCATTGTCAACAATACTCGCAAGTCTGAATTTAAATTCAGCCAAATATTTTTTATCATGATCGAACAATTATACGACACACTATCTCACTTACCGGTTTTTCACTGGCTCCCGGATTTCTTAATCGGGAGCCTGGCATTTTGCCTCTATTACCTACCGCTTGCCGTAATTTGCCTGCTAATATTCTCAATAATATTCTACTTCCAAAATCGTCAGCTTAATCAAGGTAAAAAACAACACGCAATATCCATCTATAATATATTAAATGAGGGACAACTCTTTTCAAAAACCTATAAAAACTTATTTTTTTCGATACGAAACAGGCCATTATCGAAGAACGAAAAACGAATTTCTTTTTTATATGCCTGTCTATTTTTATTAAATATTTCAACTCTGCTAATGATCCCGTTCAATCAGCGGCTTCAGGGATTTCAATCTAATTCAGGAATTCCGGTATTTTTAGGTGTTTTTCTTCTCAACATCGCCGGTCTTTTATTCACCTATTTAATCTTTAATGATGTAAAAGGAAAAATCAGTATTTTCAAACACGCCCTTGTTCTCTTTAGTTGTTTTTTAGTTTATTCTATCGCATTTTTATCAATAACACTATCAATAAATTCTTATGATATCAAAGACATTCTTCTTGATCAATCCGGCTACTATTTAAGAATCATACCAAAATGGAACGTGTTTTCAATTCCATTCACGTCAGTACATGCTGTCGTCTCCTTTTTATATTGCCTGATAATATTCCAGATATTTAATCAGTATAACCGTCCAATACCTATTGATTACAGTAATATTTATAGAGAAAGTCCAGGCAGCATTCCTCATATTATACATGAATTCTGGAAATACAGTTTTATGACGGTTTTATCCGCTTTTTTAATAATCTCGTTTCTTGGAGGATATTTATCACCTATTCACAATGCCGGATTACCCGGTTCCCCTCTCATAGATTTGGGTTGGTTTCTTTTAAAAATCGGGATATTTTGGATGATGATTTTTTATGTTAATCGTTCAATCCCCCATTTCATTGAGGATCAGATTCTTCGTCTTACCTATAAATATGCTGTTCCAATTCAGTTTGTATCACTTATATTTCTATTGATAATACATAATTTCTTTTAGTGGAGGTTACAACATAATTTTGGAAATATTTCAGGCAATACTCGTCATTCTAATATTAGCATTAGCGTTAATATGGTTGTTTGCAAAGCTGCAAAGTACGATGATCATTACTTTTGCATTAACTCATGGACTGCTAAGTATAATATATTTGATTTTATCCGGAGAGATAATCGCCCATGTAAATCTTGTTATCACACTATTAATTATCATCGCAATACTTTTTAATGATATAAAACTAAAAAAAGTATCATTCATTAAAACATTGGTCTCCGGCAAAATGAATATTTACTATATATTGGCGTCGGTTTTACTACTTGTAATCGCTGTCACAATATCCACCGGTACAATTTTCAGCAAAATAATTCCTTTTGAACAAGATCGAATAATATCTGTAGATAAACAGTTGATGATCGAGCATTCATGGATTATTCTGATAATCTTATCGCTGTATTCCTTAATCACTTTTGTTATGATAAAAGGAGTTGTTAAAAAAGATGATTGATCTCTATTTATATTTAATCTTAGCCATCGGTTTTTTTACGATTGGGATAGTTGGAATTCTCATTCGACGATCCTGGATACATAAGATATTATCCATTATGTTCATCAATTCTGCTGCATGTATCATCTTCCTAATTTTTGCAAATAGTTATCAATTTGATCCTGAAATCGATCTGTTTGTTTTAATTTTATTAATAATTTCATTTTTTCAATTTATAGCGTCCCTGATATTTTTCCACAAAGGCGATCCGGTTGAAGATCCAAAACTTAATAATCTCGTAAAAAGTACAAATCATGTCATTCTGAATGAGGTACGAATGAAGAATCTCAGCCAATTATCGACGAGATTCTTCGTTGCTTCGCTGCCTCAGAATGACAGATTCGGGTCTTTTTGCGAAACCATCAATCCGGAGATGTTATGACATATGTTTTAACTGGAATATTATCACTTCCGATACTGCTTCTGATTTTTATTAATCTTTTCCCCCATGCCGGGTTAAAGAACAAATGGCTGTTTACCTTTCCAATTTATAGTGTTTCCGCCCTGTCATATATTTTACTCCTGTCACGTATTATTCTGCCGAATCCGAATTTCTACCGGGAACTAATTTTCAAATGGCTGCCGATCAATATGAGTTATCTTCAATTAAGTTTTTCTATTAATAATCAAATTCTGATCTTATTCGCTGCATTTTCAACCATTTTTGCTCTTAAAATACTTTTTTATTATAAGGACGGATACAGTATAAGTTCGGATAAATCTCATCTTTCAATGATTCATCAGAACAATATCACTTACGGATTTTTCATATCCGGATTGATTCTGTTGTTTTCAAACAGCTTGTTGCTCTTTTTCGTCAGTCAACTCATTTTAAGCGGCATAATTGTATATCAGCACATCTATTTCATTTCAAATTCGGACAGACCCTCAAATGGATCGCTCTATTTTATCTGGTTAATCGTATTTGATTTGTTATTCTTTTTAGCGATTCTATATATTAATTCAGAATTAAAATCTTTATCTGTAACCGACATTCAGGGAGCAATACAGGACGGTGGTTTTTCCTCTAATATTCATACAATTTCCGGTTTTTTAATTATTTTTTCGATAATTGGGAAAACTGCCCAAATTCCATTTCACAAATGGTTTATTGCTGATTCGCAATCACAACAATCAAAACCTATATCCAATTCCTCGGTTGAGATTATTATCATCTCGATGATCCTTCTTCTCAAATTAGAGTCACTGTTAAGCCCTAATATGATGTCATTTCTACTGTTTTTTGGATTCCTCTCGTCAATATTAGCAGTGATATCATCGATCGTCAATACTCAAAAATCTTTAATGATGAAATATTTACTCATCACCCAAGGCGGGATATTTCTAATCGTTTTTGGGAGTGGACTTACATCCGCTTCTCTGGTTTTTATCATCACTTTTGGATTTGCGAACCTTTTTCTTATGTTCTGTTCGCAATGTTTACAAACAGATAACTCTCGATCGAACCCGGTAAAACCTGCAATGAAGAAAACGCTTACCTGGGTTTTTCTTTTTGCGGCAATTTCAGTTGCCGGTTTACCAGTAACATCCGTATTTATTCCACGTTTTATCTTACTACAGAATCTTTTGTTTAAAGCAACGTCAAACTCACTTTATTGAATTTATGTTGTATTATTTGCATTATTAATTTGCGCTCTATCATTTTCGTTATTCAGATTTTTTCATCGGCGCCTGGAAAAGTCAAAAGCCAATCAATTATCAATTTCTACCAATCAAATGTTCGTTTTTATTTTGCTTATCATCCTGAATATCTTTTTTATTTATTCATTGCCAAATTACAATCCGCTGCATACCGGTGGTTGGCTTGATAAAATGCTCCCGCAATCATTACTGCCTTCAACACTTGTTGGGAATACACAGCTTCTCGCCGCGGGACTAAGTTTATTAATGACGTTGATTGGATTATTTATTGCGATTTTTATCTATCGCTTCAATATTATTAATTCCATTTCACTCAGGAAGCGATTTCAACCGATTGAAAGTAGTATCTTTTCCATAATAAATATTAACGAGTCGGCTGTTGGTAAAGTATCTTCAATAATGAAAAGAGTCACGGATTATACCCAAAATTTTGAATATCTGACGTTTCATAGATCAGTCGGACGATTTTCAAAGCTAATCAACAATTTTACAAAGCGAGTCGTTCAGACAAATTCCTTTTTCAGATTTAGGTCGATAGAAAAACAGGCGTTAACTAAGTATTTAATGAGCATTAATCAGACTATTAGACAGAAAGAAATATTGATTCCATTAATTGTAATAATCATTTTCATAATAATATTTTTAATCAGTGTTTTATGACACTTTGAAAGAAAGGTTTTTATATGGGTAACCATCCTTTATCAACAATTTTGATATTACCATTTATTGGAGTGATCACCTTGTTGTTTGTTCAAAATAAAAAGAAATCCGCTATTAAAACAATAAGCGCCATCGTAGTTGGACTTCAATTATGGTTATCGTTACAACTATTTTTCAATTTTGATACAACGACAAATTATTTACAGTTTGTTGACCACTATTCATGGATTAATTTATTCTCAATTGATTTTATTATCGGAATAAACGGGCTAAACCTTCCATTCGTGCTACTTTCTTCCATTGTGTTATTTTTAACTATTTTTATTTCCTGGAATTTGGAGCATCAACAGAAAACATTTTATATGTTACTCTTGATATTCGATTTTGGGATTATGGGTGTCTTTATAGCGTTTGATCTATTTCTATTCATTACTTTTTTGGGAATTTTATTATTTTCTACATTTTTTCTGATAAGTCTATTTACATCTGATCCACAGAAAAATCCTGCAATACATTTTGGAATATACGCGATTATCGCCTTTAGTTTAATATTGATCGGCACATTACTTATATCATCAAAAAGTGATCTGTTGACTTTCAATATTACCCATTTAATACAAAATCCCAACCCGTCAAATAGCTTCCAAATAATGGGATATTTCATTCTGTTAACCGGTTTTTTATTTATCACTCCTATTATCCCCTTCCATTCATGGTACATTCCGACAGTTTCAAACACAATCGCTCCCGTAAATATTTTAATAATGTCGCTGTTTACCAAAATCGGGCTATTTGGTATCCTGAAATTAGGATTCCCTCTGTTCCCTTATGCGACCCGGGAATTAACATTGATCATCGGGATATTAGCGCTTATCAGCATTCTTTACTACGCTTTATGTGCATTCAGCTATAAATCCTACCGAACAATTATCACATACTTTTCAAGTTATCAGATCGCAATAGCATTCTTAGGTCTGTCGTCGGTATTATCAATAAAATCGAACCTGATAGGAGCCGCTGCAACCGGATTAAACGGCGCGATAATTCAAATGTTCAGCGCCGGACTGATTATACCAATCCTGGTGCTTTTACCTAAACTGTTACATAATATATCCATGCATAAAACGGGTATCAATGACCTGCCTGACAGGAGTCGCTGGATAATCTCTTTTGTCATCATGCTTATTTTATTAGCGAGTTTCGGCATTCCGGGTTTCCTGAGTTTTATATCTCAATTCTTATGTTTTTTAGGAATATTTCAGATTGTATCAACCCGAATTCTGGGAATAATCGCATTCATTGGAATTATTTTTATCGCCGTCACTTTTTTCAAAATAATCCGAAGTATAGTACTCAAAAACAGTGACGTCGAGTTTGATGTTAACCATTCCGAAACGAGCAATGAATTGCTAATCGCCACTGTACTTGTCGGACTATTAATTCTCTTCGGACTATACCCGAAACCATTATTACAAACGATAAACCAAAGTGTTCAGTACTTAGTCAGTATAATCGCGGTAATATAGACACAACGCCATGAACAATATCACAAGTTTAATATATTTTATCCCTGAATTGATTTTACTTTCAGTAATATTATTTTTATTTATAACCCAGGACTCGCCGCGAAGAAATCTGATCGTTTTTAAAAAAGCATCTGTATCTTTTGGAATTCTTGCAGCCATTATAGTAAATATTTTTCGCTGGTCTGACCCGTCTCATGGTTTATTCTATAATTCAATTGCGATTGATCCTTTTACCGGTTTATTTAGCCTCGTCCTCCTCTCTGCAATGTTTATGTTGACATTATCTGATTTCGTAAGTCCCGGAAGTGATCCAAGAAATGAATCAGCGCTGCTGCATAAAATGTTGATTCTAACGGCGTCAATCTTACTAATCGAATCGAACAATCTTATCATGTTATTTCTAAACAGCGGATTGATCGGAATCGCCGGTATCGGATTATTTCAGACAGATCCAATATCACAATCTAAGCGCCAACATATTAAATCCTTTATCACTTACAATTTATTGTCATTATCGATTCTCTTATTTGGATTTTCGTTGCTTTATGGACTGAGCGGCTCACTGTTTTTTCAATCGATGAGCCGGGGGATGACATTAATAAGTAATCACCCCTTCGTTAGTTGCGTATTATTGACTCTGATCCTGTTTGGTTTAGGGTTCCACGCCGGTATTTTATTCTACTACTCTTCATTTTCAAAAATCGGACTTAAATTCAACTTTTCAATCAGTTCTATTACTCTTTTCATTCCGTCAATCGCATACCTCGGTGTGCTTATCAAGTTAGTAAATCTTATATTAATTCCGGACGGTTTATCAAATACGGTTATCGGCAATCAAGGTCTGTTTATCACCATCCTATCCTTAATAGTTGTGACAACTGCCAACTTTTTATATAATCGCAAAAGGAGATTAAAAGAGTTGCTGGTGTTAGCAGTATTAATACACTCTGGTTTCATTCTATCAGGAATATCAGTCCTTAATCCCGAGTCTATATCAGCGTCAATCTATCTAACAATATCAACTGTTATCATTTTTACCGGATTGTACTCTGCTCAAAAAACCTGTAGCCAATCCGACAAGACTATGCGATTCTTTCGAATTATTTTCTTCCTGGGCTTGATCGGATTCCCCGGCACAACCGGTTTTACCGCACGATTCCTGCTATTCAAATCATTGTTCCAATCATCAATTCCTGCGTGGATCACGATTTTGTTATTGTTAAATCTCCTTCCTATCGTATTCTATTTTACCTCGCTGATACTTAAATCAGTACGGCAAAATCCAGGTAACAAATGCACCCATTTAACGGTCAGTCAGGTTCTGATACCTTCTATTCCGGGAATTCTTTCAATCGGGTTGGGAATATTTTGGGAACCTTTCTACCGCTTTATTAATGAATCCCTGGTGTATTTTAAATTCTAACCGGTCGAGGATATTCTTGATGGAGTTTTCCTTTAATATAGAATATTAATCCCCAGCATAATCCTGTGACATTTCTCACGTGATTTTGTTATATCTATCAAAATTTTATTACCTTCGACAACAATTTTCCCAAAGCCAATGTCTAAAATTTAGTTTATTTAAAATAGATACAGGGAGAATAAAACAATGAAACGATTTAAACATATTTTTGGAATCATGTGCTTTAGCATTAGTCTCATTTTCGGGGCGTATGTACTGACCTTTCAGGATAACATACAATCGGGAACAGATTCAACGACCATTGAAACAATGCCAAATCATGCGACTAATCTCTCGAATGAATTATTGATATAATGCCAGTCTAAACATCGATTTCCAAAGTACTTATTCCTTCATTCCGCTTTCGTTTTTACTTAACCATTTAAATATACATCGCTAAATTTAATATCTCTTGAGAATAAATTATTCTCATTTTATCTATATATACTTTAAATTTGATAGTACAGACATGGGGAAAAGATGGATAAAAATGAACTGATTCACTACTACAACAAATTCAAGTACGGCGAAGACAGTTACCATTACTTAATGAAAAATAAAGTAAAAGAGATATTACTTATCTCGACTTTTTATGATGCGTTTATCTTCGAACAAGACGGCAGATTATCCGAACAAATTTACGGCGAGTACCGTCAATTAAATTTAAGCACCGCTCCGATGGTCACGAGTGTCCCGACCGGAGAGGAAGCGTTGAAAATGCTGGAGAAGAAGGAATTCGACCTCGTAATCACAATGCTTCACACCGGTAAGATCACGTCGTTCGAAATCGTCAAAATGATCAAAGAACGTAAGCCGGAATTGCCTGTTTTATTGTTGCTTAATATGCAATCCGACCTAAGCCTGTTAACAAAATACACGGATAAATTGGATCTGTTCGATAACATTTTTCTCTGGAAAGGTGACGCCAAACTCTTCCTGGCGATGGTCAAATCAGTCGAAGATAAACGAAATATAGAATATGATACAAAATATGGCCTGGTCAGAGTTATTTTGCTGGTTGAGGATTCAATTCCGTACTACTCAACTCTCCTGCCCCTGCTCTATGAAGAAATAGTAAAACAGACCCAGATATTGATTAAAGAAGAATTAAGTGATATTAATAAACGTTTAAAGATGAGAGTGCGTCCGAAGGTCATTCTTGCGCATAACTTTGAGGAAGCAATATCTATTTATGATAAATATAAAGAATATATAATCGCTGTCATATCGGATATCAGTTATGAACGAAACGACCATTTGGATCCTGAAGCCGGAATCAAATTGATCTCAAAGGTCAAAGAAAATATTTATGACGTCCCGACCATCTTAATGTCATCCGATTCGAGTAATCGAAAAAAAGCCGATAAAATCAATGCGACATTTATTGATAAATATTCCAAACATCTCCTGCAAGAACTACGGCAATACATATTGGATAATCTTGGATTCGGCGACTTTGTATTCCGAAACGGAAAAGGCGAAGAAATTAATCGAGCCCGGACGTTAATTGAGTTTGAAAAAATACTAAAAACCGTGCCTGATGAATCTATTCTGTACCATAGCCGGAGAAATCATTTTTCCGCCTGGCTGATGGCGAGAGGAGAAACTCAGATCGCTAAAAAGACGCGCCTGTTGACAATTAAGGATTTTGATTCTACAGCGGATATGCGAAATCATCTTGGGGAAACATTAACTTTTATTCGTAAAAGCAAAAACAAAGGCAAAATTGTCAATTTTCATCCAGCCAGTTTATTCGAGCCAACTGAAATTATAAGATTAAGTGAAGGATCACTCGGCGGGAAAGGACGCGGCTTGGCGTTTATGAATGCTCTTTTGATCAGTATGGAATTTGAAAAACATTATCCTGATGTGAATATTTCACTGCCCAGCACAACAATTATCGGCACAAACGAATTTGATGATTTTATACAGCGCAACCAAATTATCGAACGATTGAACGATAATATGAGTGATTCAGAAATTGATAATCTCTTTTGTGAATCCTCCACTTCTGCGGAGCTGTTAGAAAATCTGCGTATTTTCTTATATCACATTAAATATCCACTTGCGGTTCGGTCCTCCGGCTTGCTGGAAGATTCTTCTTCACAACCTTTTGCGGGCATTTACCGAACCTATATGCTTCCGAACAACCACCCGGATGATGAAGAACGTTTGCAGCAACTCCTTTCCACTATAAAATTGGTCTTTGCATCTGTTTTTATTAAAAATTCCCGTTCATATATTGAAAATCTGAATCACCAATTAGAAGAAGAAAAGATGGCGGTAATTATCCAGCAGGTTGTCGGATCAGAATTCGGCGATTATTATTACCCCCATATCTCCGGTATTACTCAATCACATAACTTCTATCCCATTTCAAATTTACGAAATGATGACGGAATCGCATCTATTGTCGTCGGTCTTGGAAAAGCAGTTATTGAAGGTGGAAAACATTTTCGATTTTGCCCAAAGTTTCCCAAAGTAGAATTATTACAACTTAAAAACATGCTTGTAGATTCTCAAAAAGAACTTTACGGAATCGATTTAAAACACAGTGAATTCGACCTGTTGACCGGAGAAGACGCCACAATAAAAAAAATGGAAATAAAAAATATTGAGCCCTATGGCGCCCTCGATTATACGGCATCGGTATGGGATCATCACGATAACCGGTTAATTCCCGGTATAAATCGCCCCGGCGCACGGGTTATTACTTTCGATAATATCGTAAAGTATAACTATTTCCCTCTTGCTGATATTACTGAAAAATTACTCGAAATCGGTGAAGAAGCGTTCGGTATGCCGGTTGAGATCGAGTTTGCCGTTGATCTAACCAAAGATAAAGAACATAATAAGGTCCCCACGTTTTATATATTACAGATTCGACCATTGGCGATCAGCAACGAAGATATTGATTTATCATCGAACAAAATCAACAAGGAACAGCTCTTGCTTTATACTGATAAGAGTATGGGAAATGGTGAGATCAATACGATTCATGATATCATCTACCTGGACCCGCAGAAATTTGACAAGTTAAAAACCATCGAAATGAGAGATGAAATCGATTTATTGAACAATAAAATGAAAAAAGATAATCGTGAATACATACTCATCGGTCAGGGACGTTGGGGGTCTCAGGATCGTTTCTTAGGTGTTCCGGTACGGTTTGTTCAAATCAGTAATGCAAAAATAATCGTTGAAATGGGTATCGAGGGTTTTAATATCGATCCTTCTCAAGGCACTCACTTTTTCCATAATATTATTGCGATGCAAATCGGCTATTTCACCATTCCCTATAAATCACAGATAGATTTTATTAACTGGAATTGGATAAATCAGTTAAAAATCATAGAAGAGCGCAATTTTTTCACACATGTCAGAACACTACATCCATTAACAATTAAAATGGATGGAAAACATGGCATTGCCGTTATTTATAAAGGAAAAAATGCCTGACAGCAAATTCTATTGATATTCAGATACATTAAAAAAGGGCTGCTCAAACGAACAGCCCTTTTATTTAGTAAATCAGATTGCGTGATTATACACAGCCCTGAGCGATCATGGAATCGGCGACTTTGATAAAGCCGCCAATATTGGCGCCTTTTACATAGTTGATGAAGTCGCCATCTTTACCATATTTCACACAGGTTTCATGGATACTAACCATAATGCCGTGTAATTTGCTATCCACTTCTTCGCTAGTCCAGGACAAACGCATACTGTTCTGGCTCATTTCCAAACCGGAGACAGCAACACCACCGGCATTAGCAGCTTTTCCGGGGGCGTATAATAATTTGTTGTTCAACAGCACTTCGATGGCTTCCGGTGTACAAGGCATATTGGCGCCCTCACATACACAGATACAGCGATTTTTCACGAGATTTTCCGCATCTTCTTTATTCAGTTCGTTTTGCGTTGCACATGGCAGGGCAATATCCACATCCACCTCCCAGGGACGTTTACCCGGAATAAACTTAGCACTATTAAATTTGGAAGCATACGGCGCAACTACATCATTATTAGTGGCTCGCAACTCCAGCATATAGTCGATTTTTTCTCCGGATACACCCTCAGGGTCATAGATATAGCCATCCGGTCCCGACAGGGTAACTACCTTACCGCCCAGTTCGCTTACTTTTAGAGCCGCGCCCCAGGCAACATTGCCAAAGCCGGAGATCGCCACACGTTTGCCCTTAAACGATTCTCCGCGAGTTTTCAACATCTCCTTGGCAAAATAGACACACCCAAACCCGGTTGCCTGCGGACGAATCAGACTACCGCCCCAGTTCAGACTTTTACCGGTTAAAACACCGGTGAATTCATTTTTCAGTCGTTTATACTGTCCAAAAAGATAGCCGATCTCGCGAGCCCCGACGCCGATATCGCCGGCAGGTATATCGGTATTGGGTCCGATATGGCGGAAAAGTTCAGTCATAAAGGATTGACAGAAACTCATGACTTCGTTGTCGGACTTTCCCTTTGGATCAAAATCCGAACCGCCCTTGCCTCCACCCATTGGAAGAGTAGTGAGACTGTTTTTAAATACTTGTTCAAAACCGAGGAATTTCAAAATCCCAATATTCACGGAAGGATGAAAACGCAGACCGCCTTTGTAAGGTCCGATAGCCGAATTAAATTCAATACGGAATCCACGGTTTACCTGAATGTCACCGCGATCATCTCTCCAGGGAACCCTAAAAATAATGACCCGTTCCGGTTCAACAATTCTTTCTAGAATTTTATGATGCTTGTAAACGGGATTCTTTTGGATAAAATCCCATAAAAATTCAACGACTTCATGCACAGCCTGATGATACTCTTTTTCAGCCGGGTTCTTGGCAATTACCATCTGCATGAATTCTTCAACGGATGTGTAATTCATAAATGTTCTCCTCTTTGGAATATAACAATGTCTTTTTTTCACCGTTATCGTTAAATATCAAAACAACATTAAGGCTATTGGGCAAAAAACATACCATGAAGCACAGGTGATTGTTTAAATTAATTGTCACGAATATAATTCATTTTCACTTTGAATGTTTCGACTTTGGGTTTACCTATGTATTGTTCGTTTATTAATAATATTTTTTCAATATTGAGAATATGCTACTGTTTTCCTGACTAAATTATATATCTTGAATTTCTATCCAGAACAATCTATAATTTTATGAATTCGTAAAAAGACCCGAAGCTGTCATTCTGAGGCAGCGAAGCAACGAAGAATCTCGTCGATAATTGGCTGAGATTCTTTCCCACCAGGGACTTCTTTGAAGCATTCGTACCTCATTCAGAATGACATGATTTGTACTTTTTACGAGACTATCAAAAATTTGGATTTGTATATTTTTGATTTTTAGCACATATTTCACACCGTAATTTTGAAGTTTCTTGAATTTAATAAGATGGAGGCGGAATGCCTGATGTTAATACCACATTACGGGAATTAGAAAAAGACAGAAGTAATCTGATCAAGGCATTGCAACAAGTTCAAGAAGTGGAAGGATATATATCCGACACCGATATCAGTGAAATTTCGGATTATTTTTCGATCCCGCCGGTTGAAGTTGAAGGTGTTCTCAGTTTTTACGCTCAATTTAAGCGCGAAAAGCCCGGCAAGTACATCATTTCGGTCTGTGACGGAACCGCCTGTCACATTAAAGGAGCCAGTTTAATTGCAAACTGGATAACGGACGATTTAGGCATTAAAGACGGTGAAACTGATGAAGAAGGATTATTTTCGCTCGTAACCGTCGCCTGCCTGGGCTGTTGCAGTTTAGCGCCGGTCATCGGTATCAACGGCAAAATATTTGGAAATCTCGACAGGAAAAAATTATTAAAAGTCCTCAAACAATATAAGCAAACAGGTTAAGATGATTAAGCGGATTAAAATAGGCATAGGAAGTTGTGGTTTAGCTGCCGGCGCGGCGGAAGTATTCGACTTCTTTAAGGAAAATGTCCGGGACATCGACATCGTTGGTGTAGGTTGTATCGGTCACTGCTACGCCGAACCGGTTGTGGAGGTCGAGACCGATAACGGATCAGTTTATTACCACAGCGCTAAACCGAAACAGACTTATCTCGATAAAGTGCTGAATATGGAAGATGATTTCCGACTTTCTTTTCGACCGGAACGCAGCGAACTTGAATTACTAAAAGTCACGAAACTTGCCGGGAAAATCAACCCTATTTCTATCGATGAATATATGCAGCGCGGTGGTTATGGAGCTTTTAAAAAAGCACTTAAAATGAAACCCGCAGATGTAGTCGAAGAAGTAAAGATTTCCGGTCTGCGCGGTCGGGGAG
>Ga0265594_1000479_pt1 | contig 33104 bp, 33 predicted proteins | sample saktaG_11_FD_190147 | JGI IMG/M metagenome (GOLD analysis project Ga0265594, IMG submission 190147) | Saline water microbial communities from Sakinaw Lake, British Columbia, Canada - sak_2011_5_24_80m | ecosystem: Environmental > Aquatic > Non-marine Saline and Alkaline > Saline ... | reverse complement strand
TATAGGAACTATTCTTACTGTTCTCGGAGTCCAGCATTGGACTACCTTGGATCAGTGGGCTGATGGAAATGGTGTTTTTAATATTGATTGTCCAATAGGAGAAGGTGGAATTAGCGTGACTCCAACACCAACTCCAACCCCAACTCCAACCCCAACTCCAACTCCAACTCCAACCTCAACGACTACTGATCCTTTTGGAACAAACGAACAAAAACTCACTTTAAACTGTGAAGATGGACAGACCTTTGTAGAAGGAAGTGGAAGTTGCATAATTACAGATCCAATTACTACGATATTAAAAAACCAAGGTCCCTCCGATAATGGATGGTTTTGTATATTTTTCGGTATAGATACTGCCCCTGGAGGGAAAATTACTATAGAATGTACCGAAACCCTAGGGCCTTATCTTGGCCACAAAGAAGCAATAGATAAATTAAAAGAACTCGGCGTTGAGGTTTATCATCCTTGTCCTAACGAAGATTGTAATAATAGTGTAGCTGAGTGTGGAGGTACTGATAACACTTATGTTTGTCTTAACGGTCTTCCAAATAGCATTATCGAAAAATTAGGTCAGATTAAAAAAGCTTGTAATAACTGTGATGTTCTAATTACAGGGGGGACCGAAACATTTGGGCATGATGATAATACACCCCATGGTTATGGTGAAGCCGTTGTAGATCTTGAAGACTCTTCTGGGCTTGAAAATTGGCTTAAAGACAATAGCCATAAAGACGGTCCATCGTGGTGTCCTGGCTATGGTACGGGCTATGAATTAAATGACTTATCAGCAGAATTTTGTGATGAAGGAGATCATTTCCATTTTGAATTACTATAATAAAAAGATCACCAATTTTTATGGCTTAATTAGTAAAGCATAGATTTTTAAACCGAGAAATTTGGGTTCGAGTCTAGTGCAAGTACCAGTTGTCGAAAGGGAAATCTAATATAATTTTAGTTACTATAAAATTTGGAGATTGTGATGGAATAACTACCATAATAGTTTGTGATTTAGTTGTTGGTGGAGCGAATTCTCTTGATTTTTTAAATAAAAAACCAGCCTTACAAAGCTGGCTTTAATTTCTTTTTGAAAATTAGATATTTTTTCACCCAATTATTCTATTCAAGAGCGGGTGAAGGGAATCGAACCCTCGTCATCAGTTTGGAAAACTGGAGCTTTACCACTAAGCTACACCCGCATATTTATTTGATAGTCACAGTCTCAATCCATCCCATAATTCGGCGATGCAAACTTCTCCCAAACTCTTTTTTACCGCAACTTCTGATTTCTAACTGTAATGTCCCATAAGGTAATTTTCTTTTCTTTTTGCTTGACTTATCGGTTCTTACATCGATTTGTGTTTTACCGAATTGTGTTTTTGGAATATCTATTATTTTTGACCAATAATTGATAGTTGTGCTTATATCGTTGTCTGGATATAAATGAATCCGAGGAGCAAAGTTTTCATTTTTAAGACCACAGATTTTTTTGAACCATTTTATGGCTATCTTTATTATTTCTGGGTCAGAATTAATGATTTGGATATTTTCTTGAAGTTTTGTTCCTTCCCCTAAATATAACCCAATACCTAGCAGCCACAAATCTCTTTTAGTTAATTTTCCTAATTCTTTTTTTGCTAATTTTTTCATCTTTTTAATATCCGCCATTCTTTGGCTATGCTTAAATTGAGCTGATTTCATTTGTGCTCCTCTTATACGTTTTTTAACTAGTTTATTTGGCTTATATGGAATTTCTTTAAGCCAATCGCTAAGTGTGCTTTTTGATAAACCTATTCTTTCTGAGATCATGCCATAAGAATAACCTTGCTTACGATAACTTATAGCTTTTTGTCTGATACTTAAAGGTTTCATAATTTAGATTGCGATTAATCGAACCCATTTCTTATATTATAGCAAACAATAATCAAATGTCCAATTTTAAAGAACAAATTTATTTCCTTTAAATACCAAATTTTTATCTGTTAAAATAGGTTATGATTTAGAATGTCGGGGTGCTGGGACTCGAACCCAGACTAAATCCTCCCAAAGGACTTGTGCTACCAATTGCACTACACCCCGATGTAAAAAAGTATATTATAGTTTTTTGTTAGAGTCAATTATGATATAATAATATAATTATAATTTTATCTTGAACAATATGATTTTTAAAAAATTTTGTGACGAATTAAATATTAAACAGCAATGTAGGAAATATGGACTTCCTCTTTGGCAATGTCCTCAATTTTTATTTTTAGTAATGGGGCTTATTATCATAGCTATAATTATTATTTCCTATTTTGTAGCCATAGAGAAAATAAATGACCTTCAAATGGTAACTTTAATTATACTTTTCTCAACGTCGATTTTGGTAACTATTGATTATATCATTGTTCATAGTTTTGAAAGATTAGCAGAATCAACAAGAATGAAAATGGAATTCATAGGTATAGTATCACACCAATTAAGATCGCCAGTCACAAATCTCAAATACGCGTTAGAATTATTGATGTCAGAAGGGACAGGAGAAGTTCAAAAAATACAACTTGATTATTTGACTATTTTAAAACAAAATGTTGATAGACTGCAGGAGCTTATTGATGATATATTAGTTGTCTCCAGGATACAAACAGGCGTATTAAACCTTAAAGAAGAAAGCTTTTCAATGATTGATTTAATAGAAAAAACTATTATAGAATCTAAGCCTGTTTTGTTAGCGTCAAACATAACCATAAATTTTAAAAAAGGAGAGAATATACCAAATATTATTTCCGATTCTTTTTGGATAAAGCAAGCATTTAAAAATCTTGTAGATAATGCAATCCGTTATCAAAAAGGCAAGGGCCAAGTGGATATTTTACTTGAAAAGCGCCAAAAGAATATTTATCTTGCGGTCCAAGATTCAGGAGTTGGGATTCCAAAAGTAGATCAAAAATATATTTTCCAAAAGTTTTTTAGGGCTAGAAATGTCCTTAAAAAACAGACAAGTGGTACAGGCTTAGGACTTTTTATTGTTAAAGGAGTTATTGAAAAATTAGGCGGAAAAATTAATTTTACTTCGGAAGAAAATAAAGGTTCAACATTTTGGTTTAGTCTACCAATTAAACCAACAAGCAAATTAAATAAATTAAAATAATAATTATATGAATCTTATTAGAAATCCTGTATTTACTAAAATTTCTAAAAGATTCAATATAACAAAAAAATATGGAAATTTCTAAGAAAGGTAAAAAAATTTTATTTATTGAAGATGAATCTGCCCTCCAAACAACATTCAGCGACATGTTATCCAAACAAGGATATGAAATGATAAAAGCAATGGATGGCAAGACAGGTTTAGAATTAGCCAAAGAAAAAAAACCAGATTTAATATTGCTTGATCTTATTTTGCCTAAAATGGATGGCTTTGGTGTTTTAAAAGGCCTAAAAGAGAATCAAGAGACAAAAGATATTCCAGTTATTATTTTGACCAATCTTGAAAATACAGGAGATGTCCAAAGAGCATTAGAATTAGGGGCTATGACCTACCTAACCAAGGCGAATTATACTTTAGCAGAGATATTAGGAAAAATAGAAAAGATATTATCATAATTAATAAATGAGAGTAGAACCTCAACAATTAAAAGCTTTTCTATTAGATGCGGGATTAGTTAATGAATCCGAATTTGCTGAAGCCGATAAAAAAGCAAGAGAAACTCACAAAAGAATTGAGGATGTTTTAGTTTCCGAGGGGCTGATATCGGAAAAAGAAATACTAAGGCTAGAAGCATATATTTTAGGAGTTCCTTTTGTCAATTTGGAAAAGGAAAAAATTTCTAATGAAATTTTAAGAATTATTCCGGAACCAATTGCTCGTTCTAATAATATTATTGCTTTTAGAAAAAAAGGCAAATGCTTGGAAGTAGCAATGCTTGATCCAGATGATCTAAAAACAATAGAATTTATTAGAAAAAAGTCAGATTTAAAAATTCTACCAAGATTAACTACTCCCGGAAGTATAAAAAATGTTCTGAAACAATATCAAGAAAGTTTACAAACAGAATTTGGAGAAATTATATCGCGCAACGCAGAAGATATCGGGCAAAAATCAATCTTGGAAAAAGGAAAAATTAAAAAACTTTCCAATGGAAAAGTAGAAGAAAAGGCAGAATTAGAAGAACAAGCCAAAGAATTACCGATAATAAAAATTGTAGACACATTATTGAAACATGCAATTTTACAGAGAGCTTCTGATGTTCATATTGAACCTATGGAGAAAGAAGTGTTAGTTAGATACAGAATAGATGGGATTTTAAGAGATGCAATGACATTACCGTTAGCTACTAAATCAGGTGTTGTTGCTAGGATAAAGGTTTTAAGCAATCTAAAATTAGATGAGCATCGACTTCCCCAAGATGGTCGTTTCAAAATAAAATTAGAAGAGTACAAATATTCTATCAGAGTTTCAATTTTACCAGTTTTTAATGGCGAAAAAGTAGTGATGCGTCTTTTGTCGGAACAATCTAAAGGATATACATTGGAAGCCCTAGGTTTACGTGATGAAACATTGGAAAGGCTTGAAAATGCCATAAAAAAACCAGTAGGCATGATTTTAGTAACTGGCCCTACGGGATCTGGTAAAACAACTACATTATATTCAGTAATGGAAATTTTAAATACTCCTGGAGTAAATATTTCTACAATCGAGGATCCGATTGAATACAGAATGCCCAGAATTAACCAAACTCAAGTTAATCCCAAAATAGGATTAACATTTGCCTCAGGATTAAGATCTTTATTGAGACAAGATCCAGATATTATTATGGTAGGTGAAATCAGAGACCAAGAGACAGCTTCTTTAGCTATTAATGCCGCTCTAACAGGTCATTTAGTCCTTTCAACGTTGCATACTAATTCAGCTGCCGGAGCTCTCCCTAGATTGGTTGATATGGGAGTAGAGCCATTTTTACTTTCCTCCACTTTAAATTTAGTTTTAGCATAAAGATTAGTAAGAAAATTATGTGAGAAAAAAGAAAAGTATAAACTCAAAGGAGAAGAATTGAAAAATTTAAGTAAATATTGTGACATAAAAAAAATAGAAGAAATTCTAAAAAAAGAAAAGATTTTAAAGAAAAAAAGCGGCCTTAAAAATATTGATTTCTATCATCCTCTGCCATCAAAGGAATCCACAAGTGGGTATAAAGGAAGAATTGGAATTTATGAATCATTAACAATATCAGAATCTATAAAAGCCTTAATAAATAAAGGCGCTACGAGCCAAGAAGTTCAGGCCAGAGCTGAAAAAGAAGGGATGAGGTCTATGGTTGAAGATGGATTTATCAAAGCATCTCAAGGGATAACATCTATTGAAGAAGTATTAAGAGTTGTTATGGAATAACTAGTTTAAAATGCCAATTTATTTTTATAAAGCAAAAAACCTTGAAGGCGAAGAAGAAACCGGAATTTTAGACGCTAAAAATTCTTCAGAATTAGCTAAGATTTTACGTAAAAAAAAATATTTTTTAACATATGCAAAAGAAGATAAAGGAGAAAAAAAATCTTTTTCTCTTAATCTAGGTTTTCTGGACAGATTTTTTAATGTTCCTCTCACCGAGAAACTTTTTTTTACTAAAAATCTGAGCGTAATGATAAAAACAGGAATTTCTTTACCGAGATCCTTTAAAATTTTATCCGGCCAAGCTAAAAATAGTAAATTTAAGCAAGCCTTAAAAACAATTTCTGAAAAAATATCAAAAGGAGAATCTTTGTCCGAGTCTTTAGGTTATTTCCCAGAGATTTTTTCGGATTTATATAAAGAAACATTAAAAGTGGGAGAGGAGACAGGTAGCTTAGAGGAATCTTTAAAAATTTTAGATATTCAGATGCAAAGAGAGCATGATTTAAAAGCAAAAATTAAAACGGCAATGGCTTATCCGGTGATAGTTTTAATTATGACAGTTTTCATAGGAATATTTATGATGATTTTTGCGGTTCCAAACTTAAAAGTTGCTTTTGAAGAATTAAATGTTCAATTACCTTTTACTACAAAAATGTTTCTTTCTTCAGCTGATTTTTTAATGAAAAACTGGCTGGGATTTATTTTAGTTATATCTGTGTTGATTTCAGTTTTAATTCTTTATTTCAGAACAGAGAAAGGTCAGAAATTAAAATCAAGCTTATTATTAAAGGCTCCTATAGTTTGTAAGATTACTAAAAAAACTAATTCTAGTTTAGCCCTTATGATATTAAGTTCTCTTTTGAGGGCCGGAGTGCCTGTTGTTCGTGCTTTAGAAATAACATCTGGAGCATTATCTAATTTTTATTTTAAAGAATCATTAATTAGTGCATCTAAAATTGTAGAAAAAGGTGGAAAGATTTCAGAATCTCTTAATCCCTATAAAGATCTTTATTCTCCAATGGTTTTAGAAATGATGGAAATTGGAGAAGAAACAGGAGAAACTTCAGAAATTTTAAGAGGTCTAGCTGATTTTTATGAGGAGGAGGTTACAGATTCTCTGGATAGATTGTCTTCGATAATAGAACCTCTTCTTATTTTAGGTATTGGTTGCTTAGTAGGATTTTTTGCTATTTCAATGCTCCAACCGATATTTAATATCGGCAAAAGTTTATGATAAAGTTTTTAAAATATGACAAGGGGTTCACTTTAATTGAAATTTTTGTTGTGATATTAATAATTTCCATAATCACTGGAATATTTTTTGGGGGGCTTAAAATTTTACAGCCATCAATACGTTTAGATGGGGTTGTTCGTGATTTAGCGACTGATCTTCACTATATCCAACAACGGGCAGTATCCGAACAATTTAATTATGGAATTTCTTTTTTAATAGACACAAATGAATATCAAATATTAAAATATATAACCTCTACAACAACCCAGGAAGTTTCAAAAAAATCCTTGGCTCCAGGTATTAGTTTTTATGAAATTAAAGATTTTACAAATAATAAAGTTATTTTTAATCCCTATGGTTCAGTTACCGAAGCAGGCAGTATTTGTTTAATCAACGATAAGGAAGAGGTAAAAATAATTAGTGTTAGACCTTCAGGTTTTATTAAAATAGAATAATAGTTTTATTTATGAATAAAGGATTTACAATTTTGGAAACGATGGTAGCAATTCTAATTTTAACAATTGGTATTATTGCTGTTTTACAGTTATTTCCATGGTGTTCAAATATCCAGAAATCAAACGAGATGGAAAATCAAGCAATTTTTTTAGCTCAAGAAAAAATGGAACAAGAAATTTTTAAAACATATGAAAATATCCAAGTGGGGACAATAATTGAAAATCCTATCGCTTCTCCTTATGAAAGATTTTCCCGAGAAACAAAAATAACTTATGTTAATTCTAATTTAGAAGAAACAGGTTCGGATGTAGGCATTAAAAAAATAGAAATTATAGTTGAGTGGAATTCTGTTTTTAAATTAAAACAAGGCAATGTGTCTATTTTTAATTTAACAACCAAAAGATAAATTATGAAAAAAAACACTCCAAAAGGTTTTACATTAATTGAAATTTTAGTTTTTATTACGATTTTTCTTTTGGTTTTTATAGGCATTTTTAATATATTTTCATTTAGTCAGGTTTTTTATAGTGAAAAAACAATTCAATCTGAACTCCTCCAAAATGGAAGAGTCATTTTAGAAAGAATAACTAGAGAAATTCGACAGGGAGAAGGCATGGTTACTCAATTATCTCAAGTGCCTGATAGTCCAGCATTAGAAATTGAATTTCAAGATGGCCATATTCCTTCTCCTTATGAGTATTTAGCCAGCGATTATTATTATATCCGTTATTATTTTTCTTCTTCAACAAAAGAACTTTATCGTCAATATAAAGTATATTGTTTTGATCCCTGTGAAAGTTGTAGTACTTATTTTCGATGGGATGACACAAAAATTGAAGGGGCAGATACAGTATCAACTCATTCTTGCATTTTAGAAGAAAAAATAATTGGAGAATACATCAAAAACCTTAGTTTCTGGGGTAGCGGATTAATTAATGTTTCTTTAACTTTAAATACTAAAGGACAGGAATCAACTTTTCAGACCAAAATTTTTGGAAGAAATTTTTAACTATGTTAAAATTATTTAAAAGAAATAAAGTATATATTAGAGAAAAAGGAGTGATTCTAATTTTTGCTCTTTTAATTTTATCTATAATTCTTTTTACAAGTAGTTATTTTATTTCTTTTAGTTTAACTGGCTCTAAAATATCATTAAGTCAAGTCAATGCTACCAAAGCATATTATTTAGCCGAAGCAGGGGCTGAAGAAGCTATTTTCAAATTAAAAAATGATGTTTCTTGGAAAAATGCTTTTGAAACTCAACCAACGATTGCAGACCCAAATTGTTTATCTTGGTCGATACCTGACTATGAAAAAATCCCAGCTTTATTTGACCAAGGTTCTTATAAAATTAATATTGAGAATTTAGGTTGTGCTAGGGCAAAAATTACATCAATTTCAACGATAATAGTTGGAGGCCAGAAAGTTGCTCAAAGAATGATTAAAACAGAAGTATTTAAGTCCATAAATGTAAATAATAATATTTCAAATTTTGGTATTTTTACAGGTGGATCGAGTGAAAATATTACGATAAGCTCTGCTGATCCTTTCAACGTTCATAATGGCAGTATCTTTTCTAATAATAAAATAAAACTTCAGTTTTGGAGTAAGGTTAATGTTGATGAAAAAGCTTTGGCCAATAATAAGATTGATATTTCTTCTTGGCCATTTATTTCTTATTTAAACGCTTCTTCCATTTGTGCAAATAACATATGTGAGGGTGATTGTTCCGAGGGATGTCCGCCGGCTAGAATTTCAATGCCCAGCTTAGATTTTAACTTATATTCACAGGCCTCTAAAAATAATGATTGCAGTTTGATTAGAACAGACGGAGAAACTAATTGTTATTTCAGTTCCTCGGAAAAATTTGAAAAAATGCTTTGGGATAATTACCCAAATATAATTCTTAATGGAGCAATATATGTAGATGGCGATATAAATATTAGAGCAGGTCAAGACATGGTGGTTAATGGAACTCTAGTTTCGGGAGCGAATAAAGATATAAATATTGGAGAAGAAAATGCTTGGTTTAGATCTGAATGGCCATATGTACGTTATGGTTATTGCAGTATAAAAATTTATAGGCCTGATGAAAATAGTCCTTCAGGCATTTTAGCCCAGAAGAAGATTGATATTGGAGGATGGTTTGGAACAGGGTTAGAATCTCTATATATTGAAGGATTAATTTATAGCGGACATGAAATGAAAATTTCCAGCATAAATTCTCCCATAGAAATACATGGAGGAATTGCTACTAGCAAATTTACTTTATCAAGTATGTGGAATGGAATTGATATTTATTTAGACTCAGATGTTATTATTGATACTTTTGGTGGTTCAGAATATTCTTCAGTTATAAGTATAAATCATTGGGAAGAAGAATATTAATAATTACTTCCTAATTAAAAATGTTTAAAATAAATTTACAATCTTTTGGTCTTGATATTTCTGATAAATTTCTAAGAATAATAAAACTTGCCAGAAAGAGAGATAATTTAGTATTGGAATCTTTTGGGAAAACAAAAATACCAATAGGCATTGTAGAAAAGGGGGAAATAAAAACCCCCCAAAAATTAGCAGTTATTATTAAACAAGCTCTTAAAGAAATTAATGGTAAAAAAATCAAAACAAAATATGTGACTTTATCACTCCCAGAAGAAAAATCGTTTTTAGATGTTTTTAAAATTCCTATTTTAAAAAAAGAAGAAACTGAGGAAACCATAAAATTTGAGATAGAAAATTATATTCCTTTAGAAATAGAACAAGTCTATTTTGATTTTGAAAAAATTAAAATGAAAGATAATCAAAAAAAATATCAAGAAATTTTAATTGCTGCTGCTCCCAAGAAAATAGTTGATCCTTATTTAGAAACATTAAAACAGGCTGGTTTAAGACCATTAGCACTGGAAATAGAATGTTTATCTACGGTGAGAGCATTGATTAAAAAAAATGCCAAACTTGAGTCTTTATTAATAATTGACATTGGAGAAGATAAAACAAGTTTTATTATTTTTTCTGGAGGAAGCTTAAGATTTACCTCTACTATTCCGATTTCTTCTCAAACATTAACTGAAGCTATTTCTAAAAATTTAAATATTAAATTAGATAAAGCCGAACTCTTAAAATCAGAAGAAGGACTGATAGGTAAGAAAGATGTTTTTGATGCAATGATTCCTTGTTTAACTGACTTGACTGAGCAAATCAAAAATCATTTAGCATATTATCATTCTCATAACACGGAAGAGAAAGAGTCTAAGGGTTCTAAAAAATTAGAAAAGATTTTAATTTGTGGTTCGGGGGCAAATCTTAAAGGATTGGTAAACTTTTTATCATCTAGCTTAAAAATTGAAGTAGAGATTGGTAATCCATGGGTTAATATTCTTAAAGAAGAAATAAAAGAAGTCCCCAAATTACCGTTTAAAAAATCTTTAGGATATACAACAGCTTTGGGCTTAGCATTAAAGGAATATTATGATTAATTTATTATCCAATAAAGAAAAAAAAGAAATAGATTTTGAGAAAAACAGAAAAACGCTTCTGGTTTTATTAATGATTTCTTTTGTTTCTTTTGTCTTTTTATTTTTCTTTTTATTCTCATTTAAAGTTTATTTTTCTTCTCAAGTTAAAACTCAGGATAGAATTATTCTTGATAAACAAGCCGAAATTAATTTATCTTCTGAATTTCAAGACTTTAAACAGATAGTTCAGGAAACTAATGATAAATTAATAAAGATTCAAAATTTTTATAAAAAACAAATTTTAATTGTACCTGTTTTAGAAAATATTTCCAAATTTGTCCCAGATTCAATATATTTTACAAAGTTTTTTACTAATTGGCCTGATGCCCTGGAAAAAGATCCAAATTATTCAATTAAATTGTCTATTCAGGGATATGCTGAGAGCAGAGAAGATTTGTTTTTATTTCAAAAAGCGCTCAAACAAAGTGAATATTTTGCAGAAGTTGATGTATCTTTACAAAGTTGGTTAGAACCAGAGGATGTTAATTTTTATATAGATATTAAAATAAAATGATTATTTTGAATAAAAAAAATTTTTATATTCTGATGATCTTTATCCTGGTAATTCTTAGTTTTACTATCTTTTTGAATATCTCTTTAATAAAAGATATCAAAAAAGATTATGAAAAACTAAATTCCCAAAAACAAGAATTATATCTTTTTCAAAAGCAAATCCGAGAATTTGAATCTTTTAAAAATAGCACTGGTCTCTATGGGTCGAATTTGGGGAAAATAGAACAATTGTTTATTAATGAAGAAACTCCAGTAGATTTTATTCAATTTTTAGAAGAACAAAGTCAGGAATTAGGGATTTTAATTAAAATATCTCCTATCACAATTATACCTAAAGAAAATGACTCATGGGAAAATTTAGGATTTAATATTAATCTCACGGGTTCTTTCCCTAGATGTCTTGCATTTTTAGAAAAAGTCCAATTAAGCAAATGGCTATCTGATGTTGAAAGATTAGAGATAAGCAGGATGACAGAAAGGGATATTGAAATACGTAAGCTGGAAAATTTTTTTGAAGGAGATGTTTTCTTTTCCATCAATCTTAAAGCCTATATAGAAAAAAATTAATAAAACATGAATTATATAAATGATAAAATTAAAAAAACTATAAAATTTCTTTCCAATATTCTTGATATCTTTACTCATCATCTTTTTTTAATATTTCTTTTATTATTACTCCTAGATTCAATTTTAATAGGATACTTATTTTTTAAATATTCTATTCAGGATAATAATAATGTATCTTTTCAATATTATTCAATAGGCCTAAACCAAGAAGTCCTTGATAATGTTTTAGAAGAGTGGAGGGAGAGAGAACAACTTTTTGAAATGGTTAATCCTGATAAATATCTTGATTTATTTCGTTTTTAGGTTAATATAACTTTATATTATCGCCCCCATAGCTCAATGGATAGAGCACGGGATTTCTAATCCTGGGATAGAGGTCCGACTCCTCTTGGGGGCACTGAACTTGTGATTTAAATCATAAGTTATTATGGTGGCTATGGTGTAATAGTAGCACTAGAGTTTGTGGAACTCTCGGTGAGGATGCAATTTCCTCTAGCCACCCACTAAAGCCCTCGTAGCTCAGTGGATAGAGCAGGACACTCCTAAGGTCAAGATCGCAGGTTCAAATCCTGCCGAGGGCACATGAGGGCCCATAGCTCAGTTGGTAGAGCGTACGCATGGCATGCGCAAGGTCGCGAGTTCGAATCTCGCTGGGTCCACTATTAATGTTTAAAGGTGGGTTGTCTGAGTGGTTTAAGGTGCTGCTTTCGAAAAGCAGTGGGCGAAAGCCTCGCAAGTTCGAATCTTGCACCCACCGCAAGAATGCCGCTATAAGCGGTATTTTGCTTGAAATAAGTGTTTAATTGGGTTATTATACTTTTATATGATAGAAAAAAATGAAAACTTAATAAGCCGTCCGCCAGTTGTTGTTGTTTTAGGGCATGTTGATCATGGAAAATCTTCAATTCTAGAAGCGATTAAAGATTTGAAAATTACGGAGAAAGAAAGCGGAGGAATTACTCAGCATATAGGTGCTTATGAGATAGATAAAGATGATAAGAAAATTACTTTTATTGATACTCCTGGCCATGAGGCATTCTCAGCCATGAGAGCCAGAGGAGCTAAAATAGCGGATATTATTATTCTAGTAGTAGCAGCTAATGATGGAGTCAAGGCCCAAACAAGAGAAGCAATTAATATTATTAAAAAATCAGGTATTCCCATGATTGTTGCTTTAAATAAAATGGACGATCCTTTATCTGACCCCGAAAAAATTAAAAGACAATTATCAGAAAATGATATCTTAGTTGAATCATTTGGTGGTAAAGTTCCCTCAGTTGAAGTTTCGGCAAAAACTGGTAAGGGCATAGAATCTCTTTTAGATTTGATATTATTAGTTTCGGAAATGGAAGATTTGAAAACAGATATTTCTGAACCAGCTAAAGGAACAATAGTTGAAACTTATCTTGATGAAAAAAAGGGGCCGATAGCTACTTTAATTTTAGAACAAGGAATATTAAAAAAAGGACAAATTATTGGGACTAATTCAAGTTTTGGCAGGATAAAAGATTTAAAGGACTTTAAAGATGCTTCAATTAAAATTGCTTATCCTTCTCAACCAGTAACTATTTTAGGATTTGAAAAAAATCCTAAAGTGGGGGAAGAATTTAAGATTTATGAAAATATTAATCAGGCCCTTCAAGGAGCTAAAGTAGATAAAGGAGAAAGAGATGCTTCATTTTTGTTTATAGAAGAGGGCAAAAAAGTTTTAAATATAATTTTAAAAGCAGATGTCTTAGGTTCTTTAGAAGCAATTGAAGGAGTTCTTAAAAATATTCCGCAAGAAAAAGTTATTTTAAGAATATTAAAAAAAGAAGTTGGCAATATCCAAGAAACAGATATTAAATTAGCAGAATCATCAAAATCTCAGATTTTCGGATTTAGAGTGAAATTAGATAATATGGCTTTAAATATTTTGCGTCAAAAAAAAATTAGAGTGAGAACTTTTGATATAATTTATGAATTAATCCAAGATGTTAGAGAAACAATGGAAAGAACTTTGGATGTTGAAGTTACAAAAAAGAATTTAGGAGAAGTTGAAATATTAGCAATATTTAGCAAAAGAAAAAATCGTCAGACAATCGGAGGCCGAATAATAAATGGGTTTATTGAAAAAGGAAAAGTTTGTGAAATTTTAAGAGATCAAGAGATTATTGGAAAAGGAAAAATTATTAATCTTCAACAAAATAGAAAAGACGCTGATAAAATTAAGAAAGGGAATGAATGCGGAATGTTATTTGAAAGCGACATTAAGGTCGAAGAAGGAGATTTTTTACAAATGTTTGAAGAAGAAAGGAAAAAAGGAGAACTTTAATTAATTTATTAACAATGGCTGATTCTGAAAGAATAAAAAAAGTAAATGAACTTATAAAAAGAGAGCTAGGGACAATAATATTAAAACAGGTTGATTATCCGAAAGATTTGTTGTTGACTTTAACCAAAGTAGAATGTTCATCTGATTTAAGAGATGCAAAAGTTTGGGTTTCCATAATGCCCGAGAAGAAAGCTATTTGGATTTTAAGTATTTTACAAAGAAATATTTATCATATTCAAAAGACTCTTGATAAACGATTAAGAATGAGACCCGTACCAAAAATTAGATTTTTTAAGCAAGAGAAAATAGGAGATGCTGAAAGAGTTGATGAGATTTTAGATAAATTGAAAAAAGACCAAGATTGACCCTATAGGGAAAATTCGAAAACTAATATTTAATTGGGCAAGGTCCGCTCAAATTTCTTTTACAGGGTTGAAAAATCACTAAAAATGAGGTTAAATAAAATAAAGAAGGGGTTGGTGCGGTAGCCAAGTAGCCAAGGCAACGGTTTGCAAAACCGTTATACGCGAGTGCAATTCTCGCCCGCACCTCAAAATGCACAAAAGAATATATTTGCTCAATGAAAATTTTTTTGATAAATGGGCATCAAAAATGGCATACGTTTTAGGTTTTTGGGTGGCTGATGGATATATGCGTCATGAAAAATCTTATAGAATTCTTTTTAATTCTAGTGATTATGATTTACTTATTAATATAAGAGAATGTATGGGTTCCACGCATCCAGTTTGTCTAAAAAAGAAAAGTCGTAAAGCAACGCTTCCAGAGTATGAATTGGCTATATTTTCAAAACACATGTATTCGCAGCTAGAGAAGTTAGGTGGAATGCGACGGAAGAGTAAATCTATAACGGTACCTATTATGTCTTCAGAATATTTTCCGGATTTTGTCAGAGGTTACTTTGATGGTGATGGTAGTGTATTCTATACTACTTATCGCTCTACCAAAAATAAGAAAATGAGAACGGAATTAAGGAGTAATTTTACTTCAGGCAACCCTAAATTTTTAGAGGTATTACAAACGGCTTTGGTTGACATCCTTGGCGTCAGTAGGAAAAAAATATGTCCATTCAATGAAGGAGCATCTTGGAAATTAGGTTATGCTACAATAGATACTGTTAAATTGTTAAGGTTTATGTATTATCCAAATTATCCCATAGGACTTAAAAGAAAAGCGTCCTTTGCTGAGAATATTTTTAAAAGAAAGGCTTTAATTTGTCGTGGTGTTAGAACTAGGTTTGTAGAAGCAATTTAATTCGTTTTGCCCGGGTGATGAAATTTGGTAAACATGCAACACTTAAAATGTTGTGGGCGGAAGCTCTTGTGGGTTCAAGTCCCACCCCGGGCACAAATAAAAAAATCCACGATAATTCCGTAGGTTTTTTGTTTTCTAATTATAATAGAATACTAAGGTAGTTTTACAATTTCTATATTACTTGTCTGCGCTCCAAAATTTAAGGCTTGTTTATATGACGGAAGCCATATATCAAAATGGTAATCACTCTTTCTAAAGTGCATTCTATCTTGAACTATAAAGATTTTATCTCCAAAAATTTCTGGCAGTTTTATTTCGGTACCAAATGGAAGAAAATTATTAGCTACAATGCCGTCTTTAACACGTTCTCCAGAGGCGGTGATGAAAGGATCTCCTTGGGTTTCCCATTCAGTTGAAGAATAAGCAGTTACGGTTATTTGCCTGTTTTCCAGTATTTCTATTTCTTTATTGATTGGTGGACAAGTGAAAGGAAGCAAAGTTGTCTCCTGAACAATGTGTAAATCTAAAAAGCTCTGGTCAATTAAGCCAGTGTCAATTTCTGCTGTTGCAATACCTGAAATTCCTATCAAAATTGAGAAAATCAGTAAATACCATTTTTGGGTTGATAACATATTAAATTCCTAAAAGAATAGGAATTTTGTTAAATTATCATATTAAGAGATGAATGTCAAGCTTTTATAGTAAATAATAAAAATAGAATAAAAAACAGGGTTTTACCCTATTTCAAATAAGTTAAATTTGGAGCGGGTGAGCGGAATCGGACCGCCGTCTCAACCTTGGCAAGGTTGTATAATAACCACTATACCACACCCGCTTTTTGTGCCGCGGCCCGGAATCGAACCGGAATTTCAGGTTTTTCAGACCAGCGCCGTGACCAACTTGGCTACCGCGGCAATATTTGATTTAAGTTTGTTTATAGGACACTAAAGGATTTAAACTACAATCTTCTCTACTAATTATCTTACCCCGTCTGTGGACGATGCAGGATTCGAACCTGCGGCCTCGTCGATGTAAACGACGCGCTCTAGCCAGCTGAGCTAATCGTCCGTTTTCTGTGAACGAAGGGATTTACACATATTATTTGTTATATTAAGTGAGCGGGGAGGGACTTGAACCCTCACGGGAATAATCCCCTATGCTCCTCAAGCATAGCTGGCTACCAATTACAGCACCCGCCCTTTTATTCCTTATTCTCAACTTTTCTTTTCAGTTTTGCCTTTTTACCAACTCTATCTCTTAAATAATATAGTTTTGCTTTTCTTCTTTTCCCTCTTTGGACTATTTCAATTTTTTCAATATTGGGGGAATGAATAGGAAAAATCCTTTCCACTCCCACATCTCCAACCATTTTTCTTACGGTAATAGTTCCGGAAATTCCTTTACCATGTTTTATAGCTAAAATAACTCCTTCAAATACTTGAATTCTTTCCTGTTTGCCCTGTTTTGCTTTTTTACTCTGTTCTTTTATCTTTTGATAAACTTTAACTATATCACCGGGTTGGATATAAGGTAAATCCTTTTTTAAACCTAATTCTGTAATTTTTTCTGTTTTTGTTGTCATAGTTTAATATTTCTATTTATTAGATTTGGTGGGCGGTACTGGACTTGAACCAGTGACCTTTCGCATGTCGAGCGAACGCTCTACCAACTGAGCTAACCGCCCATTGTTATGCTCATGGTGGGCACGGAAGGAATCGGACCTTCACTCTTCCGCTTATAAGGCGGGTGCTTTACCATTAAGCTACGTGCCCGATATTACTTTTTTTTGATTTTGTCTTTTTAATCTCTTTATTTTTTAATAAATCTTCAAATTCTTCTTTTTCAATTGTTTCTTTTTCCATCAATACCTCAGCTATCTTTTTTAACATTTTCTTTTTCTTTTTTAATAGTTTTATTGCTTTGTCTTCAGATTCTCTTATAAATCTTTCAGTTTCTTTATCAATTTCAGATGCTATTTTTTCAGAATAATTTCTTCTTATTTCTTCTTCATACCCCAGAAAGGATGGACCTTGTCTTTCTCCAAAAGAAATAGGCCCTAATTTTGACATTCCATATTTTGTTACTAACTTTCTGGCTAAGGAACTTACTTTTTCTAAATCATTTGAAGCCCCTGTTGAAATTTCTTTAAATATTAATCTTTCTGCACAATATCCTCCTAATAATACAGAAAGTTCGGCTAAAAATTCGGACTTAGTTTTTATCCTTTTTTCTTCTTTTGAAGCGGATAAAGTATAACCAGCAGCCATCCCCCTAGAGACAATTGAAATCTTTCTAACCTTTTCTGCTTCGGGGATTAAGGTAGCGATTAAGGCGTGTCCAGCTTCGTGGAACGCAGAAATCTTTTTTTCTTTTTTGGACAAAAGATGGCTTCTTCTCTCTGGTCCCAATAAAACTTTTTCTATTGACTCTAAAAGTTCTTCTTGATAAACATTCTTTTTATTTCTACGGGCAGCTAAAATTGCCGCTTCGTTAACTAAATTTGCCAGATCGGCTCCCGAAAATCCGGAAGTGCGTTCAGCGATTTCTTTTAAATTGGTGTTTAAAGCCAATGGTTTTCCATTACAATGAATTTTTAATATTGCTTGTCTTCCCTTTATATCTGGCAGATCTAAAACAATTCTTCTATCAAATCGTCCCGGTCTTAAAAGAGCCGGATCAAGACTTTCTGGTTGATTTGTTGCTCCTATAACTATTACTCCAGTATCTTTTTGAAATCCATCCATCTCGGATAAAATTTGGTTTAATGTCTGTTCTCTTTCTTCGTGTCCTCCTCCGAATCCGGGCATTCTCATCTTCCCAATAGCATCTAATTCGTCAATAAAAATAATTGAAGGTTGATGTTTTTTTGCTGTCTCAAATAAATTTCTAACTCTTGAGCTTCCAACTCCTACAAATAATTCTACAAAGGCTGAACCAGCCATGGAAAAGAAAGGAACACCACTTTCATTAGCCACAGCTCGGGCTAATAATGTTTTTCCTGTTCCGGGAGCACCTATTAATAATGCTCCTCTGGGAATGCGAGCTCCCATTTTCCAAAACTTTTTAGGATTTTTCAAAAAGTCAACGATTTCTTTTATTTCTTCTTTTGCTTCTTCTAATCCAGCAACATCTTTAAAGCTAACTTTTTCTCCTTGAGTTTTTCCATCGCCAAAAAGTTTAGCCGGAGATTTTAAAAATCCAAACGTTTGGTTTGCTCCTGTTTTTGCTTGTTTGGACATTGTCCAGAAAAACAATCCAAAAATTAAGATTGGTAGAATAAATAAAACTGGCATTAACCAATCCCAAACACTTGCTTTCTCTTTTTCAAAATTAATATTTAAATTTCTTATCCTTTCTTCAGAAACACCATAGTTTATTAAAGATTGGGTTAAAGAAGAGTCGGATTCTTTTCTGGAAATTGTTTTTTCTCCATTTTCATATAAAACTGAAAGGTCATCTCCGGAAACAGAAATTTGCTTAATTTTTCCATCATTATTAATTTCTTGAGCAATTTGACTAAGAGTAATCTCTTCTTCTTGTTTAAGAGCCTCTGGATTAAATAAAGTAAAAACAGAGGATATTAGAAGGAAAATTAAAATTATAAAGAAAAAGTTTTGAAATACTTTTTTCATTATTATACTTTTAGTGATAAGTAAGTTCGATCATTATTTATTTCAATAATCTTTGCTTTCACTTTCTGATTAATCTTTAAATTTTCAGATAGATTTTTATTTATATCTTCAGAAATTTCAGAGGAATGGATTAATCCTTCTAACCCTTCTTTCCCGAATTTTATAAATACTCCAAAATTTGTTATCCCCGTAATACTTCCTTCCACTACATCACCAATCTTATATTTTTTTAAATCTTCTTTAATTTGTTCAGTCAGACATGCTTTTTCGGAAAGAATTATCTTTTCTTCTGCTTGGTCAAGCGCAAATAGTTTTACTTTTAATTTTTGACCTACAAATTTTTGGAGTTCTTTTATAATTTTAAAAGACTCTCCTCCTTCAACTCTTGGATAATGTTCAGGAGATAACTGAGAGGTAGGGAGGAAAGCAGAGATACCCATTATTTGGGCTAATAATCCTCCTTTATTGGCTCCGGAAATTTTTATTTCAAAAGATTCTTCTTTTTCTTTTTTCATTTTTAATTCATCCCAGCTAAGTTCTTTGGAAGCATCTTTTGGCGATAATTCACGATAACCATCTTCATTTTCTAAGTTAGTTATCTTGGCTAATATTTTTTCTCCAACTTTTAAACTTTTTAGGATATTTTTGGAATCATAAAGAGCCCGGCCATAAATAATACCAATTCCTTTAGAACCAAGGTCTAAAAATAAAGTATTAGGTTCGGAGGCCACAATTTCTCCCTCTACAATATCTCCGACCTTAGGAGGACAAATTATTTCCGGTTTGATTTTCTTTAAAATTTTTACAGACATATATGTTAATATACATAAAAATATGGCTGATTGCAAGGGCAGACTGGTTATGATAAAATAAATATAAGTTAGTTAGATATTTAATCTTATGAATATTATTTGGCATGGACAATCTTTTTTTGAAATAAGTACAAAAGATATTGATCACCAGGAATTAAAAATTGTGATTGACCCTTTTGATAAAAGTTTAGGGCTTAAGATTCCGAAAACAGAGGCCCAGATTTTACTTATAACTCATGGACATTCAGACCATTCTAACAAAAAAGCGGTAGATGGTAATCCTTTTTTAATTGAAGATCCTGGTGAGTATGAAATAAAGGGTGTCCATATAAAAGGAATTCAAGGATTTCACGATGATTCCCAGGGGAAAGAAAAAGGCAAAGTTGTGTTTTATGTGATTGAAACAGAAAATATAAAAATCTGTCATTTATCAGATATCGGGCAAAAAGAATTAACTTCGGAACAGATTGAAGAAATAGGAGATGTTGATATTTTAATGATTCCTGTGGGCGGAATTTATACTATTAATGCTAAACAAGCATCAAATATTATTTCCCAAATTGAACCAAAAATAGTTATTCCAATGCATTATCAGATTCCTAAATTAAATCTTAAACTTGATTCCTTAGACCAATTTTTAAAAGAAGTTGGTTCTCAAAAAATTGAACCACAAAAAAAGTTTAAGGTAAAGATGTCTGACATGCCAAAGGAAATAATGCAAGTAGTTGTTTTTGAAGTTTATTAAAATGACTTTTTTAAAAAAAGTTCAAACATCAAATTTACTTTATAGAAAATTTATTTTCTGGATTATAATAATTATTTTAATAATAGTATTAAGTATTTTATTTTTTAAAAATTCTGAAAAGAGATTACAAGATATTAAAGAAAATAGTTTTTGGGGAAATTCAAAAGTATTAGATTTTAACCAGAAAATAAAAGAATTATGGCCACAAAAAATAGAACAAAGGGTTAAAGAGGAATTTGATAATATTAAAGAGATGTTAAATATAATAAATAAAGCAGTGGAGCAGGGGCAAGAAAAATAAATTTATGGCAAAAGATATCCAAAAACAAGAAAATGAAATAGGATATGTGAAACCTAGAGAGATTGTAGAGGAAATGAAAGAAGATTATTTAGACTATGCAATGTCTGTTATTATTTCGCGTGCTTTGCCAGATGTTAGAGACGGCTTAAAGCCAGTACATAGAAGAATTCTATACACAATGTATGAAGATGGACTTCGGCATGATACTAGGTTTAGAAAATCAGCTACTGTTGTAGGAGCAACTTTAGGTAAATATCATCCTCATGGCGACATTGCTCTATATGGGGCATTGGTTAGAATGGCTCAGGATTTTTCCTTGAGATATCCATTGATTCATGGTCAAGGAAATTTTGGCTCTCAAGATGGTGATGGCGCTGCCGCGCAAAGATATACAGAATGTAAATTATCTTCGATAGGAGAAACAATGTTGGACGATATTGAAAAAGATACAGTTGACTTTAGGTCTAACTATGATGGAACGAGGGAAGAACCAAAAGTTTTGCCTTCTCCTCTACCTCAGCTTTTATTAAATGGTTCGTTTGGGATTGCTGTCGGTATGGCGACTAGTATTCCTCCCCATAATCTTACGGAGATTTGTGATGCTACAATTTATTTAATTGATCACCCTAAGGCTACCACAGAAGATCTTTTTCAGTTTGTGAAAGGTCCTGATTTCCCAACAGGGGGAATAATTTATAGTAAAAAAGATATTATATCTGCTTATTCCCAAGGCAAAGGGCCAATTTTAATACGGGGAAAAGCAGAAATAGAAGAGGCCAAAAAAGGATTTCAAATTATTATTACCGAGATTCCTTATCAGGTAGAAAAATCAGAATTGCTCAAGCAAATAGCAAAGTTGGTTGAAGATAAAAAAATAGAAGGAGTAAGAGACGCCAGAGACGAATCAGACAAAGAAGGAATGCGGATAGTGATTGAACTCAAGCCAGGAGCTTTTCCTAAAAAAATTCTCAATTGTCTTTATAAATGGACATCTCTTCAAAGAATGTTTCATTTAAATATGTTGGCTTTAGTTGATGGCATTCAACCCAAAATATTATCTTTATCTGAAGTTTTAGAATTATATTTAAAACATAAACAAGAGGTTGTTAAAAGAAGGACTGTTTTTGATTTAAACAAAGCCAAGGCGAGGGGACATATTTTAGAAGGGCTTAGTATTGCTCAAAAAAATATTGATAAAGTTATATCCACTATTAAAAAATCAGCAAATCGTGATGATGCCCGAAAGAATTTAGAAAAAAAGTTTAAACTTACCTCAATTCAAGCAATCGCTATTTTGGAAATGAAACTTCAGTCCCTGGCAAAACTGGAAAGAGAAAAAATAGAAGATGAACTTAAAGAAATAAAAGCCAGAATAAAAGAACTTACTTCTATATTAAAGAGTGTGGTTAAGATAAAAGCAATTGTGAGAAAAGAAATTAAAGAGATAAGAGAGAAATATAATGATGTCAGAAGAACAAAAATGTTTGCTGGAAACCCAGGTGAAATTGGTGATGAAGATTTAATTCCCAGAGAAGAAACCATAATTACATTAACGAAGAGTGGATATATCAAAAGAGTAAAGCCTACTATTTATAAAGTTCAACACAGAGGAGGTAAAGGAATTTTAGGGATGGGAACTAGTGAAGAGGATTTTGTTGAGCATTTTTGCTTAACGAGTACCTTAGATAATTTGCTTTTCTTCACTGATTCCGGGAAAGTTTTTCAATCTCAAGCATATGAAATTCCAGAAGCATCAAGAACATCAAAAGGAAGAGGACTTTTAAACTTTTTGGAAATTTCTCAAGGAGAAAAAGTAATGCAACTTATTAAATATAGCAAACAAGATATAGAACAAGGAACAAAATATCTGGTAATGGTAACTAAAAATGGTATAATTAAGAAAACAAAAGTAGAGGACTTTAAGAATGTACGTCGGTCTGGCTTAAAGGCCATAAAATTGGGGAAGGAAGATGCTTTGAGAGGTGTTGTAATTGTTGATGAAGGAGAAGAAATAATGTTGGTGACCAAAGCAGGAAAATCAATCAGATTTAAACAAAAAGATATTAGGTCTATGGGAAGGACAGCGTCTGGAGTTAGGGGAATAAGATTGGGTAAAGATGATGAAATAGTTGGAGTAGATATAATAAAAAAGGGAGAAAAACGAAATAAAGATAAAACAAAAAAATATGTTCTGGTGGTGACCGAAAATGGTTATAGTAAAAGGACCAAGATAAAAGAATATAGAATTCAGGGGAGGGGCGGATCAGGAATCAAAACAGCAAGAATTAATGAAAAAACAGGGAAGATTGTTTTTGCTAAAATTGTGGATGAAGAATTAAAAGATTTAATTGTTATTTCTAAAAAAGGACAGGTTATTCGCATTCCCCTTGGATCAATTTCTATAATCGGTCGTTCGGCTTCAGGAGTGAGGGCGATGAGGATGTCAAAAACAGATAAAGTAGCTTCGGCTATTTGTTTATAATAAAAATTTATGTCTAAATTTGTTAACCCTATTGAGGTTTTAGATAAATTAAATTTAAAAGATGATATGATTGTGGCTGATTTTGGTTGTGGTTCCGGGGGATGGGTTATACCCTTAGCTAAAAAATTGGAACAAGGAACAGTTTATGCTATTGATCTTCAAGAGGAAATGCTCTCCGTACTAGAAAGCAAATTAAAAGTAGAAAATATACAAAATGTTAGAAAAATTTTATCCAACATAGAAGATAAAGAAGACTTAAAACTATCTCCCCTATCTTGCGACTTAATTTTAATGACCAATCTTCTGTTCCAAGTAGAAGACAAAAAACAGGTTTTCAAACAAGCAGATAGAGTTTTAAAGAAAAATGGAAAAATTTTAGTTGTTGACTGGAATAAAGATGCTGTTTTAACTCCCGACCAGAAAAGTGTTTCTCAGAATGAAGTAAAAAAAATAGCCCCAGAATTTAATTTTGAATTAAAAAAAGAATTTTCTGCTGGAAATTATCATTATGCCCTTGTATTTGAAAAAAAATAGATTTATTATAATATAATAATTTATGAAAAAAATATTTAATAAAATAATACTTTTTACTTTATTTTGTTTTTTATTAATACCATTATTTGTTCATGGGGTGGTGAAATTTGAAAATCCTATCAAAATGCAAAGTATTGCAGAGGTAATAACAGGGATTGTTGATTGGGTTTCTAAAATAGCTTTGATTGTGGCTCCTTTAATGATAACAGTTGGAGCATTTTATTTGATAACAGCGGCTGGGGATCCGGAAAGAGTGAATACAGGCAAGAAAATAATTACCTGGACAATGATAGGTATAGCGGTTGTACTATTAGCTACAAGTGTTAAACTAGTGATAGAGTCCCTTTTAGGAGGGAGCACAACACCGTAAAAATATAACAATAAAAAGGTCGATTTATTAGTAGAAGATAAAAACAAAACTTTAATAATATGAAAAAAAGTTTATCAACATTAATTTTAATCAGCTTGGTATCCCTTTTTATGTTACCAGCTATAATGCCTGTAATGGCAGCAACTGGAACACCGATAATAGCAACTGGAACACCGATAATTAGCAATTTGGATGAGATGGATTCCTTAATCCAAAAAATCGTGGACTGGTTTAGTGGATTTGTATTAATTGTAGCAGTTCTATTTATTCTTGTAGCTGCTTGGACATTCTTAACTGCAGGTGGTAATCCAGAAAATGTTGCTAAAGCGAGACAAATGTTAATATATGCTTTAATAGGAATAGCAGTAGCTGTATTAGCATGGGGGATGGTGCCTTTGGTAACAAATATTTTGACTCCATAACAGTGTAAACAAAAATATAATTTTATATTTACTGGAGCGGGTTTAAATCCGCTCCAGTTTTTGTTAGAATGAAAATTAGAGCAAACAAGCCCTCGTGGCGAAATTGGTACACGCGCAACGCTTAGGACGTTGTTCCCGAAAGGGAGTAGAGGTTCGAGTCCTCTCGAGGGCACAATTAAAAAAGCCGTTAAAGGCTTTTTTAAATTTGAATCAATTTTGACTTATTTAATCCTCTTCTTGAATAGTAATCTTCTTAGGATTTTTAGTAATCTTTGGCATCTTAACAGTTAAAATTCCTTTTTTCAGAGAGGCTTTTATTTTTGATGAATCAAGATTTTCTGGTAAACTTACTTTTCTAGAGAAAGATCCCCAATAGCATTCTTGGTAAAAATAATCTTTTTCTTGTATTTCTTCTGTTTTCTCTCTTTTTCCTTTTATAATCAGAAAATCGTTTTCCACGGAGATATTCAAATCTTCGGGCTTTATTCCAGCTACTGGCGCCTGAACAACAAAAAAATCTTTGGTTTGATAAACATCAATTGCTAATTGTCCATCCGTCTCCATCCAATTCTCAGATTCTTTTTTGGATTTTTGGACAGGAACTGATTTTTTTTCTATTTTTTTCTGGGGGACTTTTTCTTCTATTTTCTCATCAGAATCAATTTCCGTTTTGAGCTTTTTAAAAAAAGACATATTATTAATTAGTTATTTTATTAGACAAATACCTTTTATTCTCTTTAATTTTTTACAGCAGATCAAAATCAATAAAGCTGTAATTGGAAGAATCAAAATTAATATCCATATACTACCTCTTATTATAAATAAATTATAGAAACCATGCAAGGTGCTTGCTAAAAATAATCCAATTAAAAACAACTTTTTCTGATTTTTTAAATTTAGAAAAGAAAGAGCTAAAAAATATCCTAAAATTCCAGAAGACAAAGTGTGTAAAAATGTAGCGGTTAAAAAGCGCCAAGTTGTTATGTTTAATGTTGTTGATAATTCTAAAAATGGATGATATTTACAAAGAATCAAGATATTTTCTAGAGCAGCAAATCCTAAGGCGGCAATAATCATATAAAGCATAATGTCAAATGGTTCGTCTAATTCTGGATTTCTTAATATCTCAAATTTCACTACCAGATATTTTAGATATTCTTCCACAAATGCTCCCCCAATGAAAATATATAAAACTGACCTAGGCGGCAATATCTTTTTGAACATTATTTCTACAAGAATGGCGCAAAAAGCAACTATTATGCCATAAAAAAATACCTTTAAGATTTGCTCATTTGATTCGGGGTGAACATCTTTTCGTAAATAGAATAAAAGCCAAATAATACTAGGCAAGAAACCAAAAAGATAAAGTATATAAATCATAATAGATATTTATTTTGGCCAGGTTTCGACCATTAAACATTTTTTCTTATTTTTTAAAGGTAGTTGTTGATAAATTTCTTCGGTAATGAAAGGCATAAAAGGATGTAAAAGTTTTATGGAATTTAATAAGACATATAATAAAACTTTCTGAGTACTTTCTTTTTCTTTTTGATTTTTAGCATTCAGAATTTGATTTTTAGATTTTTCTATATATTTATCGCAAAATTTATGCCAGAAAAAATGATACATATCTTGTGCTGATTCATGAAAGTAAGACTTATCTAAATTCTTGGTTATTGATTTAATTGTCTTATCAAGTTGTTTTAATATTTCTTTATCTGCTTTTGTTAAGTTTTTATTAGTGCTAAGTAGCTTATTCTCAGGGTAAACTTGGGAAGATTTATTCGCTAGAACAAACCTAGTGGCATTCCAAATTTTATTAGCAAACTTTTTCTGAGTTATAATTTTTTCTTCAGAAATAACAACATCTCTGCCCGGGCTTGTTCCAAAAACAAGGGCCATTCTTAAAGCATCAGACCCATAAATATCGGCAACTCCCAAAGGGTCGATTACATTGCCTTTTGATTTTGACATCTTTTGGCGGTCCTTGGCCAGGACTAAACCGTGAAGATAAACTTTATGAAAAGGAATTTTATTTGTGGCGTATATCCCTAGCATAATCATCCTTGCTACCCAGAAGAAAAGAATATCTCTTCCGGTTTCCATGATAGCAGTGGGATAAAAATATTCAAAGTCATCAGTAGTAAAGTCAAAAATATTTCCTTTTTTATTTTTTGTTTTACTTTGACTAAGTAAAGTTGCAAATGGCCATTGTCCAGAAGAAAACCACGTATCGAAAGTATCAGTTTCTTGGATTAAATTTTTACTTCCGCATTTTGAACATTTCTGAGGTACTTTTCCGTCTGTGGCTATAATATTTTGGCAATCTTTACAATACCAAACAGGCATTCTTATCCCCCATATAATTTGTCTTGATATATTCCAGTCTCGAATATTCTTCATCCAATAAAGATAAATCTTTTTAAAATGAGAGGGAATAAATTCAACCTTTTTTTCATGCACTACTTTTATTGCTTTCTCAGCTAATGGTTTAATTCGGACAAACCATTGTTTTGATATCAAAGGTTCAATTGGAGTTTCACATTTGTAACAGATAGCAATATTATGTTTATAATCTTCTTCTTTTTCAAATAAGTTTAAATTTTTTAAATCTTCTATAACCTTATTTCGACATTCCATAATTTTTAGCCCTTCATATTTTTTACCAGCTTTTTCAGTCATTCTTGTTTTTTTATCAATAATTTTAATGACTTCTAAGTTATGATCTTTGCCAATTTCAAAGTCTATCTCACTACTGGATGGAGTTACCTTAAGCGCTCCAGCACCAAAATTCATATCTATCCTTTTATCGGAAATAATTGGTATTTCCCTATTTAATAAAGGCAAAATAACTTTTTTACCAATTAAATCTTTAAATCTTTTATCTTTTGGGTTTACGGCCACAGCTGTATCCCCCAGCATTGTTTCGGGCCTTGTGGTCGCCACAGTAATATAGTCTTTAGAATCTTTTAAGGGATATCTTATATAATAAAGTTTTCCATTTATTTGTTTATGTTTGACTTCTAAATTGGAAAGTGATGTTTCATGATGAGGGCACCAATTTATAACCCGGTTTCCTCTATAAACTAATTTATCATCATAAAGTTTTTTAAATGTTTTATAAACAATCTTAATAATATCTTTGTCCAAGGTAAATTTTTCTTTTGACCAATCACAAGAAACCCCCAATTTTTTGAATTGATTTTTAACAACCTTCTTATTTTTTTCACAAAAATCCCAAATCATTTTATAGAGTTGTTCTGATGAATATTGAAATCTTGTTTTTCCTTGCTTCTTTAAGTATCTTTCAAAAACAACCTGGGTTTCAAAACCAGCATGGTCAACTCCCGGAAGCCATAAAACTTCTTTCCCCATCATCCTTTGAGAACGAATCATTATGTCTTCTAAAGTGATAAAAACAGCATGGCCGACATGAAGAGAACCATTGGCATTAACGGGAGGCATAATAATACAAAATGGCTTTTTCTTGCTTTGGGAATTGGATTTTAAAACTCCAGATTTTTCCCAGAGTTTATAAATCTTATTTTCAATTTCATTGGGCTTATAAGTTTTAGATATCATATTCTTAAATTAGAGTTTACTTTAATTTTTTGAGCATCTTTTAATGCTTTATTTTTATTAAGATATCCTGCTATTCCAATCATGGCTGCATTGTCAGTGCATAAATTAGAATCGGGAATTAGAAGCAAGGAATTAGGTATTTCTTTTTTAATTTTTTCCTTAAATTGTTTTTGTAATTCTTTATTAGCAATTACGCCGCCTCCTAAGATTATGTTTTTTATTTTATAATCCTTAGCTGCTTTAATTGTTTTTTTAATCAAAACATCAATAATTGTTTGCTGAATTTCTTTGGCCATTGCCGAAATATATTTTTGGGAAGTTCTTATTTTTTTACTTCTTTTTTTATAATCGTATAAAACAGCTGTTTTTAACCCAGAGAAACTAAAATCATAATCTTTTGAGTATATCATTGGTCTGGGCAGTTTAATTGCAATTTGAGAATCAGAAATTAAAAGTTTTTCAGCTTCTTGAGCAATACTTGGTCCTCCTGGATAAGCAAGTCCCAAAATCCGGGCTGTCTTATCAAAACATTCTCCAGCGGCATCATCTCTTGTCTCTCCGATTATTTTATAATTTCCGATTTTCTTAATGAGTATTAACTGAGTATGTCCTCCAGAAACAATAAGGCAGATGGCTGGTAATAGTTTTTGAAAATTTAAGTTGATTTTTGACAAAAAGTTAGCAAATATATGTCCTTCGATATGATTAACAGGGACTAAAGGGATATCCCAAACAAGAGATAAAGATTTAGCAAAATTGAGTCCTACCCATAAACAAGGATCTAACCCTGGTCCTATGGTAACTGCAATTAGATCTGGTTTTTTGAATTTCTTCTTATTCTGAGCTTTTTGAAGAGCTTGTTTCAAAACAGGAACTAAATTTTTCTCATGTTCTCTTTTTGCCAAACTGGGATAAACTCCTCCATATTTTTTATGGATATCTACTTGGGAAGAAATAATATTAGAAAGAACTTTGATTTTTTTCTTTTCAATTTTTAATATGGCAATACATGTGTCATCACAAGACGTGTCAATAGAAAGTATAATCATATTCTTAATCTTACCTAAAGTATTGTAATTTTTCAAATTTTAAGTTAGTTTATTACTATATGACCCTATCGTCTAGTGGTTAGGACACTAGGTTTTCATCCTAGAAACCGGGGTTCGACTCCCCGTAGGGTCACTATGCAAAACTATATTGGAATTGGTCGGATTTCTGATATCCCAGATGCTAGAGATAGGCTGACTTATCGTTTATTGGAAATATTACCCGGCTTTTTGAGTATAACTACTCTAACATTCGCTTTAGTATTTTCTTGGTCCAAACCAATTTGGGTTGCTTTTTTCGTAATTATTTTTGATGTTTATTGGACTTTAAAAGTTTATTATCTTTCTTTTTATCAAATTGTTTCTTTTCGGAAAATGAAAAAGAATCTTAAAATTGACTGGGGAAAAGAAATTAAAAAATATCCCGAATCAAAAAATGTTTATCAGTTAGTAATATTACCAATGGCCAAAGAAAACTGGGAAGTGGTTAATGAAACATTAGAGTCGCTTAAAAATTCTATTTATTCCAAAGACAGAATGATTGTTGTTTTGGCTCAAGAGCAAGCCGGAGGAGAAGAATCAAGAGAAATAGGCAAGAAGGCTGAAAAATATTATGGAAATTGTTTCCATAGTTTTTTAATTACCGAACATCCTAGTAATGTTGAAGGAGAAGTAAGAGGCAAAGGCTCAAATATGGCTTTTGCCGGAAAGCAAGTTAGAAAGTTGATAGAACAAGAAAAAATACCGTTAAAAAATATTATTGTATCTGCTTTTGATATTGACACTAAAGTTTATCCAGAATATTTCAATCGTTTAGTTTATTGTTATCTTAAAGCTAAAAGACCCGAAAGATCTAGTTTTCAACCCATACCTGTTTATCATAATAATATTTGGCAATCGAAAGCATTTACTAGGGTTGTAGCTGCTTCCAATAGTTTTTGGCAGATGATGCAGCAAGAAAAACCAGAACAGTTAGTCACTTATTCATCACATTCAATGTCTGGCGAAGTCTTTTTTAATGTCGGATATCCTCATAATATTGTGTCTGATGATTCTCGAATATTTTGGAAAGCGTTTTTGAAATATAATGGCGATTATGAAGTTATTCCCTTATATTATCCTATCTCCATGGACGTAGTAATGGGCGAAAATTTTTTAAAAACCATAATAAATCAATACAAACAACAAAAACGATGGGCCTGGGGAGTTATCGAAATACCGTATGTTTTTTTTAATTTTTTAAAAAATAAAAGAATTCCTATTAAAAAAAAGATTTTTCATGCGCTAGTTCTTTTAGATGGTTTTTGGTCTTGGGCTTGCGCTTCTTTATTAATTGGTTTTCTAGGATGGCTACCCATATTTTTTGGGGGAGAAGCATTTAATACTACGATTCTTTCTTTTAAGCTTCCAAACATAACGGCAATCATTTTAACTTTTTCAATGGTCGGGATGATTACGGGGGCCTTAATAAATATTCTTTTTCTACCTCCTATGCCTAAAAATATAGGTCGGTTTAAAAAGATATTTATGATTTTACAATGGGGATTTCTTCCAATTACTTTAATAATATTTGGAGCATTTCCAGCCCTTGATGCTCAAATAAAATTAATCCTCGGAAAGGATTTAGAATTTTGGAATACCCCAAAGCCCAGAAAATAACAATACATTGTTTTATTCCAAATGAATTGTCTTTTGAAACTTTTTTAACTTATCCCCTAAATGGAGATATTTTTTTAAAGATGGGTCTTGCCTTAAAATCTCTAATGCGGAATTTCTTGTTTTTTCTACGAGGGCAATATTTTGAAAATTCTTCATTGCCAAATCAGGAATTCCCCATTGTTTGGCTCCATATAAACTACCAGGTCCTCTAATTTCTAAATCTTTTTCAGATAGTTTAAACCCATCTTCTGATTTAACTATCGCTCTTAACCTCTGATGAGTTTTTGGGGAGGATGAATCAGCAAGCAAGAAACAATAGGATTGGATATCCGATCTTCCTACTCTTCCTCTAAATTGATGTAACTGGGCTAGTCCGAATCTTTCCGCTCCTTGGATCATCATCACTGTAGCATCAGGAACATCAATTCCTACTTCAACCACGGATGTGGCAACTAAAATATCGATCCTTTTATTTTTAAAATTTCTCATTATTTTTGTTCTTTCACTCGTTTTCATTTTTCCATGCAACATTTCTATATTTAAATCTGGGAAAATTTGTTCCGATAACTTTGCATATTCTTCTTTCACGGCTTTGACATTATTCCAACTAGAATTAGTTTTTTTCTCCGAGACTTCTATTCGGGGGCAAATAACAAATGCCTGATTCCCCATTTCAATTTGTTGTCTTATAAAATCAAAGGCCTTATCCCTTTCTTTGGGGGGGACAACTTTAGTAATTATTTTTTTTCTCCCTTTGGGCATTTCATCTAAAATAGATAAATCAAGATCTCCATAAATAGTAAGAGCTAAACTACGGGGAATGGGAGTAGCAGTCATGGATAATAAATGAGGGATAACTCTTTTTTTAGAATCAGATGAAGGGCGTTGAATTAATCTCGCTCTTTGCTCTACTCCAAAACGATGTTGTTCATCCACAATACAAAGTCCTAATCCGCCAATCTTTCCTTCACTCGGCGAACTAAACTTTACTTTGTCTTGAATTAAAGAATGGGTACCAATTAAAACATCTACTTCTCCCTTTTTTGTTTTTTCTAATAATTTATATCTAGATATTTCTATGGTTTCATTTTCTAGTTTTAATGAAATAATTTTATCTTCTTTTCCAGTTAAAAATCCAATTCTAATTTTAAAAGGCCTTAATAATTTTGAAACTTCTTGAAAATGCTGTTTAGCCAATATCTCCGTGGGGGCCATAAAAGCAACTTGATAGCCGGCTTTAACCACATTCAGAATAGCAATTACGGCTACTATTGTTTTTCCGGAACCAACATCCCCCTCTAATAATCTAGACATAGGCCTAGGATTTTCCATGTCTTTTAAAATCTGCCAGGTACTTTTTCTTTGAGCGTCTGTTAATTTATAAGACAAGGAATCTACAAATCGTTTGGTAATTTTAACATTAAAAGGGATAGCGGGAGACTTTTCTTTGTTTAACTTGAATTTTTCATTCAAAATAAAAACTTGAATTAAAAAAAGCTCTTCAAAAGCGAATCTCTCTCTTGCTTTTTCAGCGAGAGAAGATGAATCTGGAAAATGAATCTGCCAGATAGCTTGGTTACGGGAAATAAGATGGTATTTTTTAAGTATTTCTTGGGGCAGAACCTCGGGAACCTGATTTTTGAATTGAGCCAATAATGGTCTTAAGATAGAACGGAGCCATCTAGAAGATAGTCCTTCTGTTTCTGGGTAAACAGGAATCATTCTTCCCGTATGAGTTAGCCCATCTACAGATAATTTATTTTCTACTCTTAATATTTTCTCGTAAACAGGATTAGAAAGAAAGAATCCATTCTGGTTGGAATTAACTTTTCCGGCTAAGCAAACCCAATCATCTTTTTTTAGTGTTTTGGCAATATATGGTCGGCTGAACCAGACAACTTTTATAGCTCCTGTTTTGTCTTGGATAATTGCTTCGGTTATGAACATTTTCTTTTTCCAGGTGCGGGAAGTTTTTATTTCTAAAACTTTTCCTTGTAAACAACAAGTTTCATTGGCTTTAATTTTAGAAATTGGACGAATATTAGAAAAATTCTCATACCTATGAGGAAAATGAAAAAGCAGGTCCTCGATAGTTTTGATTTTCATCTTTTTAAGCCGTTTCAAAAAAACGGGACCTACTCGGGGAATATTTTGAATGGGAGTGTCTAATTGCATAAATTTGTGCCCTCGAGAGGAATCGAACCTCTGTCATGGGCTCCGCAAGCCCGTATTCTATCCGTTAAACTACGAGGGCATTGGCTTTAAAATATCACA
>Ga0265594_1000477_pt1 | contig 33245 bp, 30 predicted proteins | sample saktaG_11_FD_190147 | JGI IMG/M metagenome (GOLD analysis project Ga0265594, IMG submission 190147) | Saline water microbial communities from Sakinaw Lake, British Columbia, Canada - sak_2011_5_24_80m | ecosystem: Environmental > Aquatic > Non-marine Saline and Alkaline > Saline ... | reverse complement strand
ATCGATGAGTCGGAAAGGGAACTGCTTTGACAATGCGCCGATGGAGAGTTTCTGGGGGACGCTCAAGCAGGAGCTTGTCCATCACCGCCGGTACAGAACCAGGCGGGAAGCGATACAGGATATCACCGAGTATATTGAGATCTTCTATAACCGGCAGCGCCGACAGGCAAGACTTGGGTTCCTGTCACCGGTGAATTATGAACAAAGATACTATGCAGGACTGCTGGCTGCATGAAAGGTTTCGTGTCCATTATTGACATCCGAGGTCAATGTTTGTTGAACACAATATGCATTACTATCCCATATTTGCCTCTCTCTCGTCAAAACATATCGATTTTAACTTAAGATAAACAACCGCTTGATATTATATATCTTCTGTTTACGATCTTCATCGTTTAACAAAAATAGACTATTTGGAATCGCACCGGGCAAAGTTGACACTTGTTTACTTGAGCTCCAGGTTACTTAACTTCCGCACTGCATATTCTAGATTAACAATCTACTTAAATGTTCAGAATTTGCCTGGCTCCATTATATTAATGCTCATTGGACTTAACAGCTTACTTTTACGAAAAAGCAGTTTAGCTTACTTGAAATCCTATTCAATCTGATTCCACATGCCCCAATTGCTAGTCTTCGTCACTACCAAACATCTGGTGAAAGACCACTCGTTCTTCAGCTTGTAAAGACTCGGATTGAATAAACAGGTCTTTTACTTGATCCGCTATTTCCCCGACGATATCCAGACTCTTCTTTTTGGAAGAGACCTGCATAAGCGGTCCCAGAATCTCTTTCAGCCTTAGATTCAGTTCCAGTTGTTTATTAATTCCTTCTAATAGTTCTTGCAACAGCTGCTCGTTACTCTTTTCTGCTGTTTTTTGGCTCATTATTTTTCACTCGTCATCCCTTTTCAGACTATATTCTGAGTTGCATTCAAGAACGACTTACTTGCCTCCCGCATCCGTCGGATTAGGAGTGTTAAGCTAATTGCAGCTATAGCTACGTTACCGAGAATAACGATAATAAGTCCACCGGCTGTTGTTCCCCCCAGGCTATTGACGGTATCCCAAAGGGTATGAAGTAATATGGCAAGAATGAAGGCGCCAATCACAGGAAGACTAAACAGACCGCGGCCTTTACTCCCCCTCTCTCGCCACATCACGGCACACACGAAACCTGTCCAGGCAGCGTGCCCAGCAGGCGAAAGCAGCCCACGGATGAGCAGAACCTGTTCTAGAGCTCCGACATTACCGCCCGACTGGATGAGCGTAACCAGTCCATAGCCCATGGTTTCGAGTGCGGCAAATCCCATGCCAGCGGCAACACCAAAAAGTAGGCCGTCTGCTTCTGAACGGTATTTCCAGCGTGTATATTGAACCATAGGGAATATCAGTTTAGCACTTTCTTCTACAAGCCCTACCATAAGCAGCATTGGTATGCCCATCTTTTGTATGGTCTGGAATTCCAACAAGCCCGCTGCAATAAGGCCAACCGCACCTCCACCAAGAAAACAAATTAGTATGCAGGATAGAGAAATTTCCTTGGCTGGTACGCGCTCATAAACATATGCCACGAAGGAGACAGGTACCAGCAAGGCTCCCAGCAGGATAACAGTGGGAAAAAAGTTGGGGTTTTGCGTAATTCTAAACACCTCTTCTGTTGCTATAAAGAGTATTAGACCGCCGCCAAATATCTGGAATCATCTCCGGTGGAAGAATCGAAGTTTTCCTGTCATGACTTATACCTCCTTCCCAAGCTAATAAGGCAATTATTCCTTAACGCCAAGCAACTGAAGCACGATAATTACAACGCCGTAGAAAGCTGCAATTCCAATCCATACCCATATTTATTCTCATTTTATGCTTTGACTTTTAGGCTAGATTGCCTTTATTTTTTCCTTTGCTTAAATATCAACCAATACCAGAGATTAATCACTATCGGTATTATTGTTATAAAAATTACCGAAATAACAAACTGCCATGTCAGAGCCTGTATGCCATTCTTCTGTATATGATAGAATATAATTACATCCGTAGCAGATATAACAACAGTAATTATAATAGCAAATCTTATGAAGAGACTTAACATAATTTTTCTTTCACTTGCTTTGTAACAGTCTATTCAATTAACTTAGTACCACACTAGCTAAGTTGACAGCAAGGGATAGTAACCATTAAAGATTACATCCTCAGTTCGCCCTGAACCGAGCCAAAGAACAGGAAGCTGGTTATGATTCTTGCGGCTATCTTGGTAGCCAGGCTCCAGCTGGGGTATTGTGAAGGAAAGTAGCTTGCGCTTAGTACCCATGTTACCAGAACAAAAACTATAAACCAGGAGTAATTAAGCTGAAGTGAAATGCCGAATACCTTGCCGACAGGTATGCCGCCTCTTAGCATCTTAGTTACTCCTTTCTTATCCAAAATACTTTTACTTTGCAGCTAGTCATTCTGACTTCTTTCTGTCCACCCTGATTGCATTCGACAACATGGTCATATTGGGTATGAAAATGCGTTGGTCATCGGCATCGATCGTTGTGAAAATAATGCCAATGTCGATTACGCGACCATTGTTACCCATAACAGTGATGCTGTCACCTACTCTCATAGGACGCACGATAGAGAGGATGGTTCCGGCAATCACATTGCCAATGAGACTTTGTGCCGAGAAACCCACGACGACTCCGGTAACAGTGCCAACACCTACAGCCAGGGCCGGATTGGCAGAAAGGATCGAGACGATAGCGATTGCTAAAATACTATAGGTCAAAGTACGGAATATCGCACGAAAAGTCATGCCTGTCTGTAGTACATGATGATCCCGGTACTGGCCAACCCATGCCCTGCTTAATAGCTCCACAACCGCTATACCAAACAAGGCAATTTCAATAGATATAATGCGTTCCTTTTGATTTACCAGGAAGGCATAGTGCTCCAGGCGACTGAGTTCGATAGTCAGAATTATCAGTCCCAGACAGACCACTAGCAATATGATTGCCAGGTAGGTTTGCTTTCTGTAACGCCCGCCAATTTCGCTGAAGACTTGTCTGTCATCTTACAAGACTCCCCGCGACTAACCTCCTGTGAGCTATGATATAAATAAGACTCCACGACGAGTGATTCGTGGTTGTTGTGTACGGATAATAAAGCTTGTGCATCCCAATGTCAATAATCTACCTGGACGTAATATTGGCTTGCCGCGTAAATGCTGACGCCTCATGCAAGCTTTTTCCTGAAATATTGGGTAAACTACTTACCCGAGCCCTTACACTCGAGCACAGACAGATCACAGAAGATATCACCAGCTTAATAGTACTGGGTGATAATACAGGGTTCGACCAAATAAGCCAACATGGATAGCAGCTCATATTTATTTTACCCTATAGAAAACTGCCGAATACGCTGGAGAGGTTGACAATATTCACTACACGTATTAACATAGGGCTCCTTACTATAACAGGAGGCATTGCAGGCACATAATAACTATGGAGAGCAGTGGCGTTTCTATTGTATGACTTCTTGGAAAACGACATGGTAAATACTCTCTATAATAGTCTATTACTCAGGTAGAGAAGATGCCAGCAAAAAATAACTAGCACCTCTTTTCTTTGCTAGATCAAGTATAGTGAAAGCAATGAGCGGGACAGAATCAATTCTGACCCTTATGCACTTCGAATCGGGAGGTGGAATATGTTCGCGACGATAGGAGATACTGCCGGCGAAATCTGGAGGCTCCTCAATAAAGAAGGGCCTCTGAGTACTTCAGCCATACTAAACAAGATAAAGAGGCCTCAGGCCACAGTCCTTATGGGAATTGGCTGGCTTGTTCGCGAAGACAAGTTAGTATTTACCCAAACAAAAAGAGGAATGAGGCTTTCACCAAAGCGGTAGAGACTCAGGACAAAAAACGCAACCAAATCGAAGGTAGTAGTAAGTGCGATATGGGCATCAATCCGTCTAATACTGTGTTTGTCGTGCTCTGTTTTGAAGGGCCTGACGATTATTCCATGGCTGGTGGACTTGCCGACAAGATTAACCACCTGACGAACACACTAGCTGACATGGGCTTTGTTGTCCACCACATTTTCATCGGTGACCCTGGAAGAGATGGAGTGGAACTTCGCAAAGATGGCAAGCTCATTCTTCATCGTTGGTGCCAGTGGATAAGTGATAGTCATCGAAATGGGGTCTATGATGGGGAGAGTTTGAAATTTGATGATTTTACTAAGTCTGCCCCTCAATTTGTTGTTCAAGATTTAGTTCATCCGGCTGTCTCTGCCGGGAAACAGGTAGTAATAATGGGAGAGGAATGGCAGACTGCCAATGCTATGTGCTGCATACACGATCTCTTACACATGTACCGGCTCCGCGATAAAGCAAAAATGTTCTGGAACGCAAACGAAATGTATGGCTTTGAGCAAGTAGACTGGGAGTATCTATCTCGCGCCACCACAATTACGGTGGTTCGTGAGCATATGAAACAGATTTTGCTTGGGAGGGGGATAAATCCTGTTGTAGTACCAAACGGAATTCCTGAAGCTCTTCTTGATGAGGGGAACCAATGCAACATTTCACAGATAAGGAAGATGGTGGGAACCGATGTGATATTTAGCAAAGTATCTAGATGGCGTCAAGATAGAGGATGGAAAGCAACTGTTGATGCAATTCACAAACTCAATAAGATGGGGGAATCTGCTAGTCTTCTGGCATCTGTGGGAGTGGAAGCAGATAGAAAAAGTATAGCTCACCAATTAGTGTCGTATGGCATGAGCATGAAGAGCATTAAATTAGAAATGAACTCCAAAAAATCTTACTCGGGTGCTATCTTTGAGGATAACTCGAAACCTTATTTTGAAGCTTTGACCATGGGCAGTAAAAAGGCACACGTTTTCAATTTTGCATTCCCCGTACCGATACCATTCTTAAGTGAACTCTATAGAGCTAGCGATGTGGTTCTGGCCAACAGTGACCATGATCCTTTCGCGCTGGATATGGAAGCTATGGCGGCGGGGGCAATAGTATTTGTTAACCGTAAGGCGCAGGGAAACATCAAGCATATGTACAATGCAGTAGTACTGGACAAGTATACAGATGATGAGATACTTTTCTACACCAGTTATCTACGCATGCACCCAGAAAAAAGAGAAATGATACGGGCAGCCGCAAAAGAGACAGCAAAGCAACAGACCTGGAAAGAAGTAGTTAAAAAGCTATTGCAGGGCCTTGAGTCTCAGGCATCAACTCAGTGAGTCGGTTTATCTGATTGAGCAGAGGCAGTTGCTAAAATAAAGATAACTGCTGTGGGGGGTGTGAGATGTCAACATATGTTGAAGCAGTAATTTGTGACTATCTGAGAGAGGAGATATTTCCTCAGCTCGCTCCACCTCCATATGGTGAGATAGAAATGACAAGCCTCAGCACGCGAAGACCGGTCTGTCTTTTCTATGAGAAGAACCGAAATATAATGGTGGTGGGTAAGCTTTTCAAATGTGGTATTGTTCCACTTTCGCAGGCATGGCTGGAAGCAGACAATGAGTATTCAAATCTGAAGCTTCTTCGAGGCCAGTTGGAGATGGATGAAGGTAGCGACCTTGTTGTTGCCCCTCTAGGTGAGAGTAAAGAACTATCTGCCCTGCTCGTTACGGAGAAAGCAATGGGACAAACGCTCGATCACTACATAGCAAGAGCTATCTTTGGGCAACAGCATCAAGATCTCTATCAAACACTAAGTCTTCTAGCCAGGTTTTTCGTTAAGCTCCACGAGGCAGGTAAGAGTGAAAGAGTACTTTCTCCGGAGTTCCCACGATTCTACTTTAATACACTTCTGGATTCCTTGAGTTTAGGTCCTTTGGACTGTGCTGAACGACATAGGATTGAGAAATGCGCGGATCCGTGGTGGGAAAGAGAAGACGTCTTTGCTTTGGACAAAGAGACAATAGTCCATGGAGACGCTAACCCTACCAACTTCTTTTTTGATCATGAATACGTGACCGCCATCGATCTGGAAAGTATGAAGCAGGTCGACCGGTGCTGGGACCTCGGCTTTATCGCTGCCGAACTGAAACATCATTTCATGTGGCGAGTGGGAGATGGTTCGGCTGCCGAGCCATTCATCGGTCATTTCCTATGGCAATACTCAATGGATTATGGTAATACGCAATTCTTCCACGTAATCACCCGCAAGCTCCCGCTGTATATGGCACTGGGTCTGTTAAGAATTGCCCGAAATCTTTATGTAGGTAGTATGCACAGAGAGCGTTTGGTTATGGAGGCAGAGAAATGCCTAAAATACGGGCTATAGTTTTCGACTGCTACAGCACGCTTATCGATATCTGGACAAATGAACGGAAAGAAGAGATATTTCACTATCTTTCACTTTATCTTGGATACTACGGTGCAAGGATTGATGCCAGGGGACTGAGAGTGGCCCTTGATGCGGAAAGGGAGCAATACCCGAAGACCAAGGAGGAGGCTTATCCAGAAATAGATCTGGAAGTTCTTTTTAAAAACATTCTTAAGAAAGAAGGTTTGGATAATCCCTTTCTGGTCGAGTCCTGCTGTAAGCTTTTCAGGGCAATCAGTCGCGAGAGATTTCAGCTTTTCCCGGATAGCCTACCGGTACTCGAGGAAATGAAGAAAAACGGTTACCCGCTAGCGGTAGTCTCTGATGCTCAAAAGGTATTTTCCCCGGAAGAAGGGGAAATACTAGGTATAAGCCATTATTTCAAATGCGTTTTATTGTCCTCTTATTTCGGATTCAGGAAGCCTGATCCCAGGCTTTTTAACATTGTCTGCACGCTATTGAACGTCCCGACAACAGAGGCTGTTTACATTGGCAATGACCCTGAGACAGATGTAAAAGGAGCTCAAGGAGTCGGTATGAAAGCAATTCTCCTCGATAGAGAGAAAAAGGTTAGAAATCCAGAGCCCAAGCCAGATTTCTATGCTACTGATCTCTGGCAGGCATGGGAATGGATTAAGGCCAATAAATAATTGATTACCTAATTAAATCAGTTCGTATTTATTACAGACAGGAGAGATAATTATGATTTACTGGGCACAGCTTTTTCATTTCTATCAGCCTCCAACCCAACTCCCTTCGGTATTGGAGAAGATCTGTAATGAATCCTATCGGCCCTTACTGCAAGTTTTCCGTGATTACCCCAACGCTAAGGCTACAGTGAATATCAATAGTGTCCTTACCGAAATGCTGAAGGACTGTGGCCATATGGATGTCATACAAGGGCTTAAAGAGCTGACAGAGAAAGGGCAGATAGAGATAACCTGCACTGGCAAATATCACCCCATACTACCGCTAATTCCACTTGGGGAAGTAAAGCGGCAGATAGAGCTTGACCATAAAACGAATGCTTATTTCTTTGGAAGGCCCTACCAGCCTAATGGTTTCTTTCCACCAGAGATGGCTTACAGTAGAGACATATTGCCGGCTATCATGGAGACGGGGCACCGCTGGATCATCATAAGTGGAGTTGCCTGCCCGGTTGGCTGGCCCAACGATACCATTTATCAAGTGGAGCATGATGGAAAGAGGTTGGCGGTATTCTTCCGAGATAATATTCTAAGTAACAAGATCAGCTTCCAGGAGCTAGGTCCCAAAGAATTCCTGGAAAACCTCAAGTCTCTTAAAGGTGATAAAGAGAATATCTATGTCGTCACTGCTATGGATGCGGAGACCTATGGCCATCATATAAAGAATTGGGAGGAACTATTTCTCGCCGAGGTGTATGAAGAGCTGCAAGTACGGAGCGAGACGTACGCTCATATTCAACAGAAGATTGTTCTGGCAGCTCAAGAGGCCAGCCTTCTTCAAGATACTGAGACAGCCCAGCAGGTGCAGACTGCGACCATCAGCCAACTTCTTGACTTATTCCCGACCGGTGAAGTAATAGACCCTAAACCGTCCTCCTGGAGTACTACAGCTGAAGATATAGAAGCGGGGAATCCCTACCCTCTCTGGAAAGAAGAGGGTAATGAAATTCACAATCTCCTGTGGGATCACCTGGCAATCTGCACTGAACTATGCTTAGCTGCTACCAAGCTAGCTGACAACGATGAGGGTAAACACTTTGCGGGAATTGCCAGAGGAATGTTGGACAGGTCTTTCCAGAGTGACCAGTTCTGGTGGGCAAGCCGAAGACCAATGTGGGATATTAATCTCATCCACATGGGGCTCGATGACCAACATAGGTCTATTGTCAATGCCTACCGTGCTATAAGTACCAGCGGGGCCGATGGAAAGGTGAAGTCTGATTTCTATAACAAGCTGGTACCAGCTAGAGAACTGCGAAATAAAATAGTAGATCTCTTATTCGTTCCATAGATAGCCAAGACTCAGGGTAGAATCCCTGATCTTGGCAAATAACAGCAAGGAGTACATACTATTCTAGTCAGGGCACTGCCCCAATAGAATAAGGAAACTTATTGGACAAAGGAGGGAAATATGCCTACGTTTGATTTCAACCTTGATCTATCAGCTATCATTGCCGGCGCACTGAAGGTGGTGGTGATACTTGCCATAGCACTTATTGTAGTATTAATTGCCAGACGAGTAACCCCTAGACTAATAAAGGCACGTATCCCCAAGATTCGTGAGGAGGCTCCCGACCAGCTAGCCGTACGCTCTAATACTCTCTCACAGGTAATCGTCCAGGTTGTCTCCGCTATTATATGGGTTGTAGCCCTGGTTATGATATTGAGTGTCCTTGGAGTGAATATCGCCCCGCTAATAGCTGGTATCGGTGTAGCAGGTTTAGCCCTCGGCTTCGCGGCACAGAATATAGTCCGCGATTACCTCCACGGCTTTTTCATCATCATGGAAGACTGGTACAGGGTCGGTGAGGTAGCGGTAATCCAGGGAACAGGTGGCCTGGTAGAGAATATTACTCTGAGACGAACCGTGCTTCGAGATCTTAATGGGACGCTGCATATTTTCCCTAATAGTAGGGTCGAGCAGGCAAGTAATATGACCCGGGACTGGTCACGGGTAAATCTGGATGTATCAGTAGCCTACAAGGAAAACCTGGACAATGTAATTAGGGTGATAAACGAAGTCGGTCAGGGTATGAAGGATGATCCAACCTGGGGACCAGATCTGCTGACGGCTCCTGCGGTGACACGTGTTAACAATCTGGGTGACAATGGCATAGAGATAAAGATACTGGCTGATACAAAACCGATAAAGCAATGGGGGCTAATGGGTGAGCTACGTAAGCGCCTCAAGGATCGTTTTGACGAAGAGGACATAGAGATTCCGTGGCCTCATACCAAGGTCTATTTTGGGAATGCGCCCGCGGGCAATAGCAAAGATCAGCAGGTAGTCTGACAATTAGGAACTAACAGCGGGGTTTAAGTTTACGTATAGATTTTGCTTTGGGATCGAACTAGCATAGCCTGCTAAATTCATAGGAGGTGCAGTATGCCATTCACAGCCTACTACTTAACTCCGGATGGTGACATTCACAGTGGTATCAATGAAGATGAAGTAAAGAGTAGCTACAAGTCAGGTGGGGGCCTGCTTTGGGTCGATATCTCAGAAACGACTAATGAGGACGGCCAGTTTCTTGAAAGCGTGTTCAAGTTTCACCCGCTGGCTATTGAGGACTGTATAAGTGCAAATATTCATTCACCCAAGGTAGATGACTTTGGAGACCACATTTTCATTATTGTCCATGGTGTAAATTATGGGGTCGAGTCAGATGTTGTGGAGACGGCTGAGCTCGCTATTTTTCTTGGCAAGAATTATGTGGTCAGTAACCACAGTTATCCGCTATTAAGTATTGAAGCTGTGAAACAGCTGGTTGAGCGGGATGGCCGACCGATGAAACGTAGCGCTGACTTCCTTGCCTACTCTATCATAGATGCGCTCGTTGATAATGTACTGCCGACCGTCGATAAGATGACAGAGATTGCTGAGGACATAGAAGAGGCGGTAATACGTCAGCCTCAGCAGCCAACACTCGAGGCAATACTAAAGTTAAAGCGTTCAGCTGTTCGTCTACATCGTGTGATGGCACCACAGAGGGAGGTTCTAAATCGCATCAGCAGAGGTGATTTGGCACTCATTGGAGAGGACGCAAAGGTTTTCTACCGGGATATCTATGACCACATAGTACGTATTGAGGATCTAAACCAGACAGTAAGAGATATGACTGACAATGCCTTGGCTACGTACCTGTCGTCAATGGCCAACAAGCAAAACGAGGTTATGAAGATGTTGTCAATTGTAGCTGCTATATTTTTACCACTCGGCCTTATAACGGGCATTTTCGGAATGAATTTCGTTAACATGCCGGAGCTAAATGTATCCTGGGGTTACTATGCGGTCATAGGATTTATCGGATTAGCAATATTGATTATCCTGGGGTTATTTTGGATACGAGGTTGGGTTAACTGGGGACGCCGGATGACCTCCATACCAAAGACATTAACGGTAGACAGAAGTAAACTCCTAGGATACGTGGGGCGTTTGAAGAAAAGGCAGCGCTAGTGGCCGATGCTCTGTAACCAAAATGGATACGTGTGACGAAATACTAAATCGTTATGTTGGCTGATAATCCGGTCTTTGTCCATCGGACGCTCCTTAGGATAAAGCGGGCAGCTCCATATCTTGATGAGCATATATATGATTAGCCCTGGCACAATAGCAACAATGATAAGTAGCTGCGGTGCTGGCTACATTGTGCAAGTCAGCGCTCACTGTTACTGGCTGTCCTACCTCGATTTCGGAAGGTGATATCTCGAGATTACCCGCGCCAAGTACCGTGAACGACGCAGTGAGATCTCCAAGCTGTACGGCATACCAGCCGGGATCATTTTTTGTCAATGTGAATGAGAGAGGTTGCGACGACTTTTGCCCGAGGGTGATAATCTCGCTCTGCTCCATAACGCCATTTACCGAGAACTCTACCACATACTCACCTTCGGTGTTGCTGGGGTTAGTTAGAGTGGCCGATACCACGACTTTATCGCCAGTCAAACAAGCCTCTGGTGACACTTCGAGGGAGCTTAACACAAACTTGGCACCGCATCCTACGGCCCCCACGGCAAGTGAGAGCATTAACACGACGATTAGAAGATTACAGATTCGCTTCATTTTCATACACCTCCTTCCTTGACCATCCTAACAAGCTACACGGCCCGACCTTAAACCCAGAAGGGCACCAGCCACTACCTTACTACTCAGTGGTTCCAGTGCCCTTCGTTGTTCCCCATTTCACTATCCCACACGAGGTTATTCATTTATTCAGACTATCTCACATGTTTTAGCTTGATTATAGACCTGCCCCAGAGTTTATCAATACCCAAATCAGTGAGTGTGGAATGCACCAGCTAGTTTGATGAAAGAGTGGTGAACAGAAGAACAAAGAGGATCCCTTTTTAAATGTGTTCGATCTTGCTCAGTGTCTAATCTCAGCCCTTTCGGGATAGGTAGATAACGGTTAAATGAAGATAACTGCCGTTATCTAAAATGATGCCAAAATACCGTTGTGTAGTTAAAAGAACTGTTTGCCATTCTAGCGTAGAACTTTAAGGCCGCTACGTCTGCCAACTCCACCACCCCTGTAGAATAGAAATGGAGGCGACGACCGGATTCGAACCGGTGAATAGGGGTTTTGCAGACCCCCGCCTTAACCACTTGGCCACGTCGCCCCTTATATTGGTGCCGAGGGGGAGACTTGAACTCCCACGAGCTTACGCTCACCACCCCCTCAAGATGGCGTGTCTACCGATTCCACCACCTCGGCTCAAGTATAACAGAAATGAGAGATTCACCCCCTCATATTCAACTCAATTCTACTAAACACCCTGGGTTTCGTCAAGGTAGGAGATTTTTTCACTCCAGCAGCGACGCAGACTCCTGCTGCAGGTCTCCCCCAATCAATGACTTCAGCCTTAGCAAACCTAAGGATACCACAATCCCCAACACGGATGTGAGTTCAGCTACTTGTTTTCCAGCTCAGTAATGAGCTATAATGAAGCCCACCTAGGAAGGGGGGGAATTAAAAAAATGCCATCATACGCCTATTTTCACAAGCAGTTTGTTCCACTAGATGAAGCCAAAACAAACATCATGACTCACGCCTTTCACTACGGCACGGCCATTTTTGAGGGTATAAGGGGCAACTGGAACAGGGAACAGCAGCAGAGCTATATCTTTCGCCTTAAAGAGCACTATCAGAGGATGCAAAATGGCTGTCGGATAATGAAGATTAACCTGCCCTATACTATTGATGAGCTATGTCAGATAACGATTGAAATGGTTAGAAGGTGCAATTTCCAAGAAGATATCTATATACGCCCGCTAGCCTACAAAAGTGCTAAAGCCCTGGGCGTTCGCCTGCACGACTTAGAGGATGATTTTCTAGTCTTTGCTATGCCCTGGGGACGATATCTCGACGTGGATAAAGCTAGATGCACAGTTTCCTCCTGGCGACGCCCCCCAGAAACTCCTCAGGCTAAGATTAGTGGACTTTACATCAACAATGCCCTGGCCAAAACGGAAGCTATCGAGAGAGGCTATGACGAGGCAATTATGCTCACCGCAGATGGCCACGTCTCTGAAGGCACCGGCGAGAATATCTTTTTGGTAATAGCTGGGAAAATAGTTACCCCACCCATCTCTGATACCTTTCTGATGGGTATCACTCGTGATGCCATCATCAAGCTGGCTCAGAAAGAACTCGGCGTTGAAACGATAGAAAGGCGTATTTGCCGCAGTGAACTCTATACTGCTGAGGAATGCTTTCTCACCGGCACTGCCGCTCACTTAACTCCTGTAGCCGAAGTAGATAACTATACAATCGGCAACGGTGAAATCGGCGAGATAACCGGAAAGTTACAAAAACTCTACTCCGAGGTAATACGCGGCCGTAATCCAGATTACCTTGATTGGTGTACACCTGCCTACAAAACATAAACCCTTTGCTGGAGGTTTAGAGGCATAGATGATGGCCAATGATATCATTACCGGTGTCATAGCTATAGGTATCGGCTACCTGCTCGGATCCATCCCATCGGCCTATATCGCCACTCATCTAGCCACGGGCAAAGACATCCGTCAGCTTGGCGGCGGTAATGTTGGCGGGTTAAATGTTTTCCGCGAGGTGGGTCTTTGGCCAGCCTTGGCAGTAGGCATTACTGATCTTATCAAGGGAGCAGCAACAGTGGCCATAGCCTACTGGCTACTGGCTTTACCACCACTCTTCGTACTGCTGGCAGGATTAGCCGCTGTTATCGGACACAACTGGATGGTCTTCCTCAAGTTCAGTGGCGGAAAAGGCATGGGGCCTGCTATCGGTGTCCTAGCCACAGTGATGCCTCTCTACGGATACTGGCAGGGCTTGCTAATTTTCTTCGGGATAGTTATCATACCCTTCATCATTACCCGCAATGTCGCCCTTGCTATGGGCATCGGCCTGGTGGCTCTCCCTTTTATTACCTGGCTGGGCATACACTCAGGAATAGGCACCATCATGGCGGTCAGCCTGGGGCTGGTGGTAGTGATAAAATTCACGCCCACCGCTAGAGCTGCTCTAGCCAAATCCAAGACAAAAAGAGATTTTATTTTCGACCGTTGGCAGAGGAAGAAGAAAAAAGAGGGATAATCTATTTTTCTACCGAGGCTACTTTTAGTGACTTTAACAAACAAAGGACCCGGCAGCTATCCTCGAGTGCGGTAGTACAATTTTGAGCTTCCTCCAGCAACTGGCCAATAGCAAAGCTCCCATGCCCATGCACCATCACAATCCTGCATTGCGTTAACGCCTGAGAAATAATATCAGCCAGCCCTCCGGGTTTTACTTCCATATGCCAACCCAAGACCGGCACCTGGTGTGCTATGGAAAGCCCTTCCGTATCACCAGGCACAATCGATGTCTCAGTTAGCGATAAGGCAATAGCATGAGGTGTATGGGCATGCACAATGGCTAAGGCAGAAGTCGCTTGATAAATAGCCCGATGAACAGCTAATTCTGTTGAGGCCAGCGGCGTATTACGGTCATTCTTGGATATTCTGGTCTCTATTAAGTCATTTTCTTCAAGGCAACCCAAGCGGCTACCACGACGAGTGATGATTATTTGCTCGCCCAATCTGATACTAAGGTTACCGCTGCTGGAAGTAACCAGCCCCTGGGTGAACAGGGCATGCCCTACGCTCTGGAATTGAGATAAAAACTTCACTTTCTCTCCATCACCTATCAACCTAACAGAGCCAGCTTAAGCCACCCCCCACTTTATAACTTATCCTTCACAGAAGTCAAAAACCTACACCAACTGCCTGATAACCGCGATGACCCGACCCTGAATTTCAACATTGCCTGGTTCAACATATATTGGCTGCATCTGACTATTGGCCGGCTGGAGACGAATACGGCCAGACTCAGCATAAAATTTCTTTAACGTCGCCTCCCTTTCCATTTTAAGCCACACGGCTGCCATCTCTCCATTCTCCACCACATTAACATATTGCATCAATACAATATCGCCATCATTAATCAAGGCATCCACCATCGATGAACCACGCACCCTAAGAGCATAAACCCCTTCCCTGCCTCGGGTCAAATCCTGGGAAATTTCAAGCGTTTCAGATGCAGCCACCACACCCCAAGTATCCGGCGTGGGTACCGGGATTGGTTCACCAGCTGCTATCTGGCCAATAACCGGAACCAGCCGTCGGTGTCCCGCGGCAGGAGACTGCGTAGGCAACACTATACCGCGCGAAACCTCAGGCTGACGGCGAATATATCCCTTTCTTTCCAAGATTTGCAGGTTATAATTCACCACAGAAGTCGAGCTAAGACCACACCCAACTACTATATCCCTGATAGTTGGGGGATACTGTCTGTCAGCTAAAAAGCGGCGAAGAAAATTAATAATGTGTTGCTGCTTGGGCGAAAGTGCCTGCATTACCTAACACCACTATCTATATTTGAACATATGTTCTATATAAGATAGTCTAACCCAGATAAGATTTTCTGTCAACCTCTTATTTGAGAATTTAGCTAGCTTCTTCCACCTGCGGTTCAGTCGCGGACAGGGCCAGAGCCTGATTCAGCTTCTTCATTAACCTCGACTTCCGCCTGGCGGCGTTATTTGGATGAAGAACGCCTTTCTCCGCCGCTTTATCGAGAGCAGTGGCAGCAGCTACTACTGCTGCTTGAGCCGACTCAAGGTCACTCAAGAAAATAAGTCTTTCCGCCTTAGTTATGTTAGTTTTGCATAGACTACGAGTAGACCTATTACGTAATCGCCGTGTCTCAGAGACGCGCACCTGCTTTTGAGATGATTTACTTTTTGGCAATATCTACCCCCTATTTTTATGTATTCAAACCAAGCTTAGTTGCAGGGTTAGCTTTAGTGGTTACTCCATCCCCAACCCTGGTAACACTTATTACTCCCCTGACTCCCTCAATTTTTACTAAAAGTCGGCTCAGCTGAGCTAACCCCTGTGTCTCCAAAGCGAAGCACTCGAGAACAGTCTGGTCATCATGATGAGTAGAGTTCATTCCACCAATATTGACCTTCTCCTCAGCGATAACCGTGGTGATATCGTGTATCAAGCCCATCCTGTCCCAGGCTTCCACACGGATATTTACCGGGTACAGAGAATCAGTTTCTCCCCACTCCACCGCAATCAGCCTCTCTTTTTCACTCGCCCGAATAACATTGTAGCAATCCTGACGGTGGATTACCACCCCCCGACTACGAGTGACATAGCCAACAATTTCATCACCAGGCACCGGTCGACAACACTGCGCTAAATGAGTAAGCAAATCCCCAACACCAAGCACGCGAATGCCCGTCTCCGGTGTATCGGGTGGGACAACCCCGGCTACCACTTTAGGTTGCTCCTGCTGAGCAGCTAGCTTCAGGGCAACCTGATGGGCAGTAATACCGCCATAACCAATAGCCGCCAGAAAGTCATCAAGAGTATCATACTTAAACAGCTTGGCCAGTTCCTCACGCTTACTGAGTTTCACCCCCAGACGCCGCAACTCCTTCTCCAAAAGCTCCCGACCCCGCTCAATATTTTCAGCCTGCTCCTGTTTCTTAAACCACTGTCGTATCTTCTCTCGGGCATGGGATGTCTTAATATAACCTAGGTGCGGATTTAACCAATCCCGGCTTGGCCCCTTAGCCCCCTTAGCCGACATAATATCGACTACATCACCATTTTTTAGTTGGAAATTGAGTGGGACCAACTTACCGTTGACCTTAGCTCCGATACAGCGATGACCCACCTCGGTGTGAACTCGATAAGCAAAGTCAAGCGGGGTAGAGCCCTTGGGTAAATCCTTTATCTCCCCTTTAGGGGTGTAGACAAAAACCTGGTCAATAAATATATCAGTTTTAACCGATTCTAAAAACTCTTCCGCCCCGGTGAACTCACGATGCCACTCAATTAACTGGCGTAGCCAAGCTATCCTCTCCTCAAAGTGAATATCCTTATTCTCGCCCTCCTTATAGCGCCAGTGAGCTGCTACCCCGTATTCAGCAACATGATGCATGTCTTTCGTCCGAATCTGGACCTCTAAAGGAGTGGTGCCCTGATACATTACCGCCGTGTGCAATGCCTGGTACCCATTAGGCTTGGGATTAGCAAGAAAATCATCAAACGCCTCGGGTATTGGACGCCACAAACTGTGGATAATGCCGACGGCACTATAGCAATCCGGCAGAGTATCTACCAGTACCCGCAACGCAAGAAGGTCATATATGTCATCAAAGTGCTTGCCCTGAGCTGCATACTTATTCATTTTATGATATATACTGTAAATATGTTTCGGTCTACCTGATATCTCGGCGTGAAGACCAAGCCGGGCAAACTCAGCTTTCAAAACTTCGATTACCTGAGCGATGAAATCCTCTCGTTGCGTTCGTCGGGCAGCAACCAAGCTCACAATCTGGCGATACTTTCTTGGTTCCAGATAGCGGAAGGATAAATCTTCCAGTTGCCACTTCAGCTCCCATATCCCTAGTCGATGTGCTAAAGGAGTATATATTTCCAGAGTCTCCTGAGCAATACCATTGCGCTGTTCTGGCGACAGTGCGTCTAAAGTACGCATATTGTGCAACCGGTCAGCCAGCTTAATAAACACCACGCGAAGGTCTTCAGCCATGGCTACCAGCATCTTCCTCAGGTTCTCTGTCTGCTGTTGCCTGGCTGCTACTTCCTTACCCGGGGTCTGCCAGAAGACTCTGCCCAGCTTAGTAGTGCCTTCGACTAGCTTAGCTATGTCAGCACCAAACTCGGCTTCAATCTTCGAAACAGGTACCCCGCAGTTCTCGATGACATCGTGTAGTAAAGCGGCCGCCAGTGTGTTAGCATCCAGCTGGAGCTCAACCAGGGTCTGAGCCACCTGTAACGGGTGCTCTATATAGGGCTCACCTGATTTACGCACCTGCCCCTCATGTGCCTTCAGGGCAAAGTCGTAGGCACGCTCAATGACACTTAACTTCTCTGCAGGAAGATACTCTTTAGCTTTCAGGATCAGTTCCTTAAAACCCATCGCCCCTTTAACCTCCGCGGACTATATGCTCAGTATAACGCAATAGCAGGTGCCCACGCAAAAATCTGGCTTAACTTTACAAATCTAGCCCCAATACTGTATCCTAACTAAGAGCACAGTTAGAGGGAAAGCAGAGTGTATCGCGCACCAAGAGGAACCTCAGATATCCTACCCCAGGAACAAGCCTACTGGCGCTACGTAGAGCAAAAGGTGGTGGATATCTGCCTGCTCTACGGCTACGAGCGACTTGATGTCCCAACCTTTGAGGCCACCCAGCTTTTCGCTCGCAGCGTGGGTGAGGCAACCGACATTGTCACCAAAGAGATGTACTCCTTTACCGACCGGGGGGGCAACCAATTGACCCTGAGACCTGAGGTCACAGCATCCGCGTGCCGGGCGTACCTGGAGCATGGTTGGCATAATCTACCACAGCCAGTGAAGCTATACTCTCTCGCCCCCGTCTTTAGATACGAAAGACCCCAAGCTGGCAGATACCGCGAGCACCATCAGTTTAATTACGAGGCTCTTGGTGAAGCCGCCCCCATACTTGATGCCGAGGTCATCGATATGGCCTGGCAGTTCTATAAGTCGCTGAAACTCCAGAACCTGTCGCTTCAGCTAAATAGCATCGGTTGCAAGCAGTGCCGGCCACAATATTTAGTCGCTCTCAAGGATTACTATGCTGGCTATGCCCGTGACCTGTGCTCGGACTGTAAAACCAGACTAAACCGCAACCCGCTTCGCCTGCTGGATTGCAAACAGCCTATGTGCCAAAAAGTAGCTGACTCCGCTCCCAGAAGTCATCAATACCTATGCCCTGAATGTGCGGAACACTTCAGCCAGCTAAAGAGCTACCTGAAACTGCTTGAGCTACCTTTCGAGATAAATCACCGTTTGGTTCGAGGACTAGACTACTACACCAAGACAGTATTCGAAGTTCAAACCGAAGAAGAGGGAGCTCAGAGCACCCTTGGTGGTGGTGGGCGCTACGATGACCTGATTGAGGAATTGGGTGGTAAACCTACGCCAAGCATTGGCTTAGCCACCGGGTTGGAACGGATAGTACTCAACCTCAAGAAACAGAACATCCCCATCCCACCCCTGCCCCGACCACAAGTTTTTATCGCCTACATCGGCGATGAAGCTAGGGATAAGGCAACCGAGCTAACCTCCTCACTGAGACGAGCCGATATTGCCGTAATAGAGGCTATTGGTAGCAAGAGTCTGAAGGCTCAATTGAGGCAGGCCAATACCCTCGGTGTCCGTCAGACAGTGATTATTGGCGAGGAAGAGGTAAAGACAGGCACGGTGATACTGCGAGAGATGACCACCTCCCAACAGCAAACTGTCCCCCTCACCCGGCTAGAAGGTAAACTACGATAACTAACCCCAGCTTCACTTTATAGCTAAATCCTGCTATAATACTATTAATGAGTGTTTCATCAGGGCTTGAAATTATCGGTAACCAGTTAGCTTTGCCTTTTATTAATAAGCCACTCCAGTTTCCCCGCCACCATTCAACAACAACTATTGTTTCGTACGTTTACTAAAAACCAGGGAGTAAAGATTAATCATGATACAGGACACGTCTTCCACACCAGCACAACCGAATAATGAATATACCGCCGAGGATATCCAGGTTCTGGGTGGGCGAGAAGCAGTCCGCCGCCGACCCGGTATGTATATTGGTAGCACTGACCAGCGGGGGCTGCACCACCTCGTCTACGAAATCGTTTACAACTGCATTGATGAAGCCATGGCCGGCTGTTGTAGCCGGATAGTAGTCACCCTACTAGAAGATGATGCTGTCAGGGTTGAGGATAACGGACGGGGCATCCCGGTAGATATCCACCCGGCTACCGGCTTCTCAGCTGTAGAGACAGTAATGACTACCCTCCATGCCGGAGCCAAATTTGGTGGTAAGACCTACCAGGTGTCAGGGGGGTTACATGGGGTAGGTGCCTCGGTCGTCAATGCTCTTTCTTCCTGGCTGAGGGTTAATGTTAGGCGTGATGGCCACTTATACCAACAGGAATACTGCCAGGGTATACCTCAGGGAAAATTAACCGTGATTGACCAAGCCAGTGATACTGGCACTACCATCACCTTCCACGCTGATGAGGAGATATTCGGTAAAGCTAACTATAATTTCAATACTCTAAGCGAACGCTTGCGAGAGATGGCTTACCTTAACAAGGCGCTTGAAATATGTTTTAGGGATGAGAGAGGGGATTGTGAAAAGACTTTCTACTTTGAGGGTGGAATTACTGGCTTTGTTCGCCACCTTAACCGAAACCGGCTCGTCCGCCACCCCAAACCTATTTACATCTATAAACTGTTAGACAGTACCATAATTGAGGTAGCCCTACAGTACAATGATGGCTTTGCCGAATCTATCTTCGGTTTTGCTAACTGTGTCAACACCATAGATGGCGGCACCCATCTTACCGGATTCCGTTCAGCGCTCACCCGGGTATTTAATGACTATGCCCACAAAAATAAATTTCTCAAAGATGACGAACCCAACCTGACGGGCGACGACGTCAGGGAAGGGCTAACGGCTATTATTAGTGTCAAGCTAGCCGAACCGCAGTTTGAGGGGCAGACTAAATCTAAGCTGGGGAATCAAGAAGTCAAAAATCTGGTGGAAAGCGCGGTCGGCGAGGGGCTAGCTCTCTGCCTTGAAGAGCACCCCGATGACGCGAAAAGGATTTTAGACAAGTGCCTTACCGCCGCCAAAGCTAGAGAAGCTGCCCGAAAGGCTCGTGACCTGATTATCAAGAAAAGCAGTCTGGAGACTGCTACCCTGCCGGGGAAGCTGGCTGATTGCTCAGAGAAAGACCCGTCTCTCTGTGAACTATACCTGGTGGAAGGAGACTCGGCCGGTGGCTCCGCCAAGCAAGGAAGAAACCGCCGCTTCCAGGCTATCCTGCCCCTACGGGGCAAAATACTTAACGTGGAAAAGGCTCCCGCAGATAAAATTTTAGCTCATGAAGAAATCCGGGCTATCATTACTGCCTTGGGAGCTGGTTTTGACAATGAATTTGACATATCCCGGCTACGCTATCATCGTATCATCCTGATGACAGATGCTGATGTTGATGGCTCTCACATCCGCACTCTACTGCTGACCTTCTTCTTCCGACACATGGTAGAGCTAATTAACCAGGGGCACATGTTTATTGCCCAGCCCCCCCTCTACCGCATTAAAGCATCCAAGCAGGAACACTGGATCTACTCCGACCAAGAAAAAGAGGAGCTACTCAAAACGCTAAAGGAAGCTAAGAAAGTAGATGTCCAGCGTTATAAGGGTCTGGGGGAGATGAGTGCCGAGCAGTTGTGGGAGACGACCATGAATCCAGCTACCCGCACCCTCTTAACGGTAGGCATAGACGACGCCACCAAAGCTGACCAAATCTTTCATGTACTAATGGGCGGAGAGGTTCCACCCCGTAAAGCCTTTATCCAAGCCCACGCCAAGAGCGTGAAAAACTTGGATGTTTAAGGTACAACCTTAACCCGTTTTTATAGCCCCTCCACTGTTTTGGGTATACAATCCGTGCTGCCTGATATACCGCTCTACTGGTTCGGGGACGAGGTGGTGAATGGACAGACCTTGAGCAACCCGCTGTCTGATTTCTGAGGAGCTAATCTCTATCTGCGGTGTATTAAGCAGAATCACACTTTGAGACAAACCAGAAATAGCCGCTGCCAGTGTCTTCAGTTTAGGATGTGGATAGCCTACCCTGGGGACAGCCACCAAGCGGCACATTTGAACCAGTCGAGATGGCGCGTGCCACTGCGGCAACTGTATTAAATTATCCCAACCCAGAATGAAGAATAGCTTATCCCCCACCCCCATTTGCCCCGTAAGCTCAGCAATGGTGTCCACTGTATAGGAAGGGCCAGCCCGCTCTATTTCCATAGTAGACAACTTAAACGCAGGCTCATCTGCAATAGCGAGACGAACCATCTGGACACGTTGCTCGGCAGATGAAATACAATTATTCGCTTTAAGCCACGGCTCCCTGGCCGGCATGAAAAGAACCTCAGCCAAATCTAGCTGACTTCTTGTTTCCTCAGCTACAATGAGGTGCCCCATGTGAATTGGGTCAAAAGTACCCCCAAGTACCCCAATATTCATGCTTTTACCACTCCCATTCTAAGTCTCCACAACGAACTCTATCACCAGGTTTAATCCCGGCCTTCTCTAATCTTTTACTGGCCCCAGACCGAGCCAGATGCTGCCTGAGGTGTTGTTGCGCTTCACGACTAGTCATATCCATCCTGGTTATGATGCGCTCTAGCCCGGGGACCTCCACGACAAAGGTGTCTCCCTCCTTACGGACATGCGCACCGGCACTCTGAGGCTGCGGTCGAAAGATTTTCTTCACGGCGTTCATATCGGTTACGTGTCCAGAAGATGTTGTCTGTAGCAGCCTCCCCGTTTCCTGCATCAGTTCACCAATACCTTCCCCGGTTGCTGCCGATATAAAAAATACAGTAGTGCCAACTGTTGAGAAGGCATCCTTTATCCTGGTCACCTGTTGCCGCACTTGAGGCAAATCAATTTTATTGATCGCCACCAACTGGGGTTTATGCGCCAGAACAGAATCAAACAGGCTCAGTTCAGTATTGATACGGGTCATATCCTCTACCGGAGACTCGGAGCTGCCATCTATTAAGTGGATTATGGTTTTGGTACGCATACTATGTTGCAGAAAATCGTGCCCTAACCCCCGACCAAGGTGAGCTCCATCAATCAGTCCTGGTATCTCAGCCAAGACTATGCTTTGCTTTTCAACCTCAACCACTCCTAAAATAGGTTCACGAGTAGTGAAGGGATAATCAGCAATTTTAGGTCTAGCAGCTGAAGCTGCCGTCAGTAAGGTTGACTTACCAACATTGGGATAGCCAATAATGCCAACGTCAGCAATAAGCCGCATCTCCAATATGATGGCCTTTTCCTCTCCAGTGCTCCCCTTCTGAGCAACCTTTGGGGCCTGATTAGTCGATGAAGCAAAGTGAATATTACCCAGTCCCCCCTCTCCTCCCTTAGCTACCACTGCTTGCTGACCAGCATACTCCAAATCATCAAGGAGGATATCACCACCTATTTCTGTCTTCGACAAGAGGAGAGTTCCAACCGGTACGTCCAGGAACAACTTTTCTCCTCCCTTACCATGCTGCCGTTTACTCCTACCAGCTTCACCGGCTCCTGCCCGGTAAAATCTCTTTTGCTTAAACGCCCGCAGGTTAGTAATTGTTGCGTCAGCCCTGATTACCACATCCCCACCATTGCCACCATCCCCCCCATTAGGTCCACCAAAAGGCACAAATTTCTCCCGGCGGAAGCTCACTACCCCATCTCCCCCATCACCAGCTTTAACCATTATCTCGACCTTATCAAACATTCTCTCAACTCCACATCATCACTTAAAAACTCCGTTAATAATGTAGTATAACTAGTAGCATAACTTATACTATATTCTACTATATTCTATAGGAGATACTAATAATTATAATACTAGGGAGCAGCAAAAAGCTATGTAACTTCTGGCGGGAAGAATGTTTGAAAGCTGAAAACCTATCTGACAGGTCTGGCAGAGTTACCCAAAACTTTTAAGGCTTACTAAAAAAGTACCAAAAAGGGCGGGTTAGTTATGCAAAATACGGGTTTTTAATAGGTTAACTTATCGAAATGTATCATATGGTGACGGGATAAAAGGAAGCCTATAATAATTTCTATTTCTTCCTTTGGGGATAGATTTGGTTTGAAATGTCATAAATTTTCCTTTGTAGATAAGGACTGGCTTCAATACCACTGGCTACTTTTTCACAAGCATGGCTGACCGTTGAAGGATTTTTCCCCCCTAGCGCTTGGCCGGTCTCTGCCAGTGATGCTTTGGTAGCCTGACGGATCAGGTACATGGCAACCTGCCGGGCCAGGGCGGTCTCCTTATCTTTTTTCCGCCCCCTGAGGTCTAAAGGCGTTAGCTGGAAGTTGCTCGCTACCGCTTCTACTACGAGATCAGGTGTTAAGGCCATCGTCTTGGGCTGCTTATTGGCTATGTCCTCATGGGCGCGTGCAGCCAGTTCAATAGTAAATGGGGCTCTGGTTAGCGAGGCATAGGCGATAACCCGGTTAAGACAACCTTCTAATTCTCTGATGGTTTGGCAAGCCCGCTGCGCCATAAATTCAAGTACGTCTACGGGTATGTCTACAGCCTTTTGTTTAGCTTTGACTTGTAATATAGCCAGGCGCGTTTCGGGGTTGGGCGGTTGCATATCAGTAATGAGCCCCCATTCGAGGCGCGACCGTAGCGGGTTATGCAAGAGGGGCAGGGCCTGGGGGAGGCACTTACAGGTAAGCACTATCTGGCGATTAGCGTTATAGAGTGCGTCAAAGGTATGGCAAAAACCTTCCTCGGTTTGCGCCTTCCCGCTGATGAAGGAGAAATCATCAATAAGGAGCATGTTCACACTTCTATACTTCCTACGGAATTCCTCGGTATTTCTCTCCCGAATAGCGCTGATGAAATCATTGGTAAATTGCTCGGCGCTGACGTAGAGTACCCGGTCATCGCCGGCTTGGGCTAGATGCCCAATAGCGTGTAGCAAATGTGTCTTACCTAAGCCCGTGTTGCCATATATGAAGAGTGGATTATAGCTATGGCCCGGGTTTTGAACTATCCCCAGTGCTGCGGTATAGGCTAGCCGATTACAGTTGCCCACAACAAAAGATTCAAAGGTGTATTTAGGGTTGAAGCTGGAGAGACTGGTTTGCCGGGCAGTCGCAGGTGCTCCACAGGTGCCAGGGTTACCTGCCGGATTTTCATAGCTGCTGTCTACCTGGAAAACGACTCTCAGATTTTGACGGGTGATGCCGATGAGCGTTTTTTCGATTAGGGAACGCTGGTTCTGGTCTAAATATTCAGCGACAAAGGCGTTAGGTACCACAATCGTGAATTGGTTGTTCAGAAAACTCAAGCCAACCGTTTTGCCCAGCCAGGTCTTATAGTGTGGCTTGTTGACTTGAAGCTGTAACTCACCTAAGGCAGCTTCCCAGATTTCTTGAGCAGGCCTGACTGTCACGAGCGACTCTCACTATTATTCAACCGATTCAACTCCTTATCCCTAGCCTGTTTATATTCACAAAGGTGCCCTTTAAATGGGCGAGTAGAGCCTGAGCAGGCTGCGGGGGCTTGTGGACAGAAAATTAGCAGCAACAACAGTTATACTATCAGCAAGAATTGCATGGCAGCAAGCTTTTTGACAATGGTTTGCGGCTATTTCCCTCCCTTGTTTTCTCTTACAAGGTCTCGCAGACTTGCTTTCCCCCCCGATATTACGCTTATAGAGGTAAAATGTCACCTGTCATATAAATTCCGTAAATGCAGGCTCGATGGGCCATCAATGATATGAACAGCTTCTTTATCGACACGTCTTGTAGGCAGAAGGTGCTGGCAGTTTTAATGCCTTTTTGTCCTTATGAGCGCTCGAAGGCTCCTCCTGTAAATACTATTTACTCTGCGAGATATAAATCGGCTGGTTGTTGGGCAACGATTTTAATGCTAGAATTTAAGAATGGGGGGCTTAGATTGCGAATTGTTTTTATGGGTACATCTGATTTCGCCGTTCCTCCTCTAGAACACCTTCTTCTTAACCAGTATCAGGTGGTGGCTGTCTATACTCAGCCTGATAAGCCGGTTGGTAGGGGGCGTTCCGTAGCTTATCCGCCAGTGAAAAAGGTAGCTCTGGCTTGGGGCCTGCCGGTGGAACAGCCGTTGAATTTCAAGCAGGCTGAGGCGGTGAAGCAGTTGGCTAGTTTACAACCTGACGTTATTGTGGTGACTGCCTTTGGTCAACTTCTGCCGCAGTCAGTTCTGGAGATTCCCCGCTATGGGTGTATTAATATTCATCCTTCTCTGCTGCCCCGGTGGCGGGGTGCCTCACCGGTAACGGCGGCTATTCTGGCGGGTGATGAGTTTAGCGGGGTTAGCGTTATGCTGTTGGACAAGGGTATGGATACCGGCCCCGTATTTACCAGAGCCCAGATTCCCGTTGTAGCTTATGATACCACTGGCTCGCTCAGTGCTAAGTTGTCTCTGGTGGCTGCTTCGCTACTTCAGGAAGTGCTGGAGGGCTATGTACGGGGTGAGCTTAATCCACAGCCGCAGGATGACACGCAGGCTACTCTTTGTGGTCAAATTTCCAAGGAGCAAGGTGAAATTGACTGGCAGCTGTCGGCGATAGACATCTGGCGGCGGGTGCGTGCCTTCCAGCCCTGGCCGGGGTGTTATACCACGTGGCAGGGAAGGCGCCTTGAGGTTATTGAAGCGTTACCTGTGCCAGGGGAAAAAACCCTTGACGCCGGACGGGTAGTCGCTCTGCCTCCGGCCGTTGGGGAATCGAAGGCAGCCTTCGGAGTACATACTAGGGACGGCGTGTTAGGGGTGGTTGAGGTGCAGCAGGAGGGGAAACGGGCTATGCCGGCAGCCGAGTTTCTGCGGGGGCAGAGACAGTTTGTCGGGGCAAAATTACCATTAAGTTAAGGAGATTTTCTTGTTGTTACCGCAGAACCTGAGTAAATTTACCACTCTTATAGAAATTATAGCTGCGTTGCGTGCTCCAGATGGTTGCCCGTGGGATAAGAAGCAGACGCATGCCTCACTACGGGAGAACCTGCTGGAGGAGTGCTATGAGGTGCTGGGGGCGCTTGATGAAGGGGATAAAGATAAGCTCTGCGCCGAGTCGGGCGACCTTTTGATGCAGATTGTCCTTCATGCTCAGATTGCTGCTGAGGCCAGGGAGTTCGATATCGGGGATGTTATCAAGGGTATCAATGCCAAGCTGATTCACCGCCACCCCCATATCTTTGGCTCGGTGAAGGTTAAGGATGCCGAGGAAGTGGCACTGAATTGGGAGGCCTTAAAACAGGAAGAGAGGGAAGCTGGTATCTCTATACTGGCTGGTGTGCCCAAACAGATGCCGGCCCTGGGTTATAGTCAGTCGATGCAGCGCCGAGTGGCGGGGGTGGGCTTTGACTGGCAGGAGGTTGACGGCGTCATTGATAAGCTGGTAGAGGAAGTTAACGAGTTTAAGCAGGCGCCAAGCCAGGAGGAGAGAGCTAAAGAGTTTGGGGACGTGCTCTTTACCCTGGCTAATATTGCCAGACGGATGGGTATTGATTTGGAGGCAGCGCTCAGGGAGGCTAATCAGCGATTTTACCATCGCTTCACCTATATGGAAGAACTCTGCCACCAGCGTGGAGTAACCTTTGGCAAATTATCCTTTGCGGAGCAAAACGCTCTGTGGGAGGAGGCAAAGAAAAGAAAGGAGACGGAATAGAAGAATAGAGCTGGTCCTACGCATTGACAACGAGCAAACGTAGTGCTACTATAACCGCCACGTACTAGGGTGTTGTGTTGAAAAGGAGGACGAGATGGCAGATAGTGTCTATAAGGTGGTTGAGCTGGTGGGAACCAGTACTGAGTCGTGGGAGAAGGCAGCCACAGCCGCTGTCGAGATGGCTTCAAAGACATTGCGGGACCTCCGCATTGCTGAGGTCGTCGAGCTGGATATGCAGCTTGAGGACGGGAAGATTCGCAACTACCGTGCGAAAGTGAAGGTTTCCTTCAAGGTAGAGAAGCTCGGTTAAGACAGCGTCGGTGCACATCACTTAGCCACAACCACAACATTGTTTACTGATCTGAGCTCATCAAGGGCGGGATGGTGTAGGCTTAAGCAGTAGCCAGGCTCTGCAAATCTCCCTGACGCTCTGTGGCCGGCACTTGGTAGGTATGGATTTGTTGGTCGGGGCGAGAGGATTTGAACCTCCGGCCTCAGCGTCCCGAACGCTGCGCGCTAACCAGGCTGCGCTACGCCCCGTAGATATCTATTATAGGCCTATGAAGGCAGTAGGGCAAGTACAGGGAAACGGGGAAAGAGTAATGGGACCGAATGAGGCATTGACAGCTGCCAGGAACATTTTGCAAAATTGTATCCCCAAATTTTTAATGAAGTTATTTTCGAGGGAGGTTGATGAAATATTGCGTTCTGATTATTGATGGTGCTGCCGGTCTGCCACTGCTTGAGCGTGGAGGCAATACCTGTTTGGAGATGGCACACACGCCTAACCTGGATGCTATGGCTAAAGAAGGTGTAGTTGGGCTTGCCCGTACCGTGCCACCGGGCATGGAGCCCTCAAGCGCCTGTGCTTGTATGTCGGTGCTGGGTTATAACCCAACGGTCTACTACCGAGGCCGGGCAACCATTGAAGCCAAGAGCATGGACATTCCTGTTAACGATGGGGAGGCTGTTTTCCGCTGTAATCTGGTGGCGGTTAATGACGGCACTATGTGGAGCTACAGCTCGGGCTATATCAGCACCGGTGAGGCACAACAGCTTATCGAGGCTTTAAATCAGCACCTGGGTAATGATCAGGTACAGTTCTACCCTGGTGTTAGCTACCGCCATCTCTGTAAGCTGAAGGGGCAGGAGGAGACCCTACTGGCTACCTGCACGCCCCCCCATGATATTCCCAATAAGCCTATCGCGGATTTTCTCCCCAAAGGGCCGGGTAGTGAGTTACTCAGGGATTTGATGGCACGCTCGGAAGCCGTGTTTCGGGACCACCCGGTGAATGTCGCCCGCAGGGCGCAAGGTGATATCCCGGCAACGATGATATGGTTGTTCTGGGGGAGTGGCCAAGTGCCGGATATGCTGCCTTTTAAGCAGGTTTATGGGCTTAATGCTGCCATGACCTCCGGGGTTGGTCTTCTTCATGGTTTAGCCCGGATGGCGGAGATGGAGGTATTACATATATCGGGAGTGACTGATGGCCTGGATAACGATTACGCTGCTCAGGCAGTCGGTGCCCTGGAGGCACTTAATAGGCATGATTTAGTGGTTATCCACATTGAAGCGCCGGATGAGGCAGCTCACGCTGGTGTGATTGATGACAAAGTAGAGGCTATCCAGCTGGTAGATAAAGAAGTTGTTAGCCGGCTGCGCAGTTGGCGGATGGATACCCTTAGAACGCTAATTATGCCTGACCACCCCACCCCGATAGAGACACAGACCCATAGCTCTGAGCCGGTTCCATTTATGCTCTGGGGGCCGGGTTTTACCTCTAACAGGGCAAAGAGGTTCACCGAAACTGAGGCAAAAAGCACTGGTCTTTTTATAGAAGATGGGTATAATATTATGAGGAGACTAATAGAGGGTTAAGAGTAATGGCTTTAGTTGTTCAGAAATATGGTGGTACTTCGGTAGCTGATGCGGAGAGAATTAAGAATGTAGCCGTGCGAATAGCTCAAGCCAGGGACAAGGACTACCAGGTGGTGGTAGTTGTATCGGCAATGGGGGATACCACTGATGAGCTAGTTAAGCTGGCTTGTCAGGTTTCTCCGCAGTCTGATAGGCGGGAGCTTGACGTTTTATTGTCTACTGGGGAAACTGTGTCCAGTACATTATTGGCAATGGTGCTTCATGAAATGGGTTATCAGGCCATTAGCCTTAGTGGTGCCCAGGCAGGGATACGGACCGATGCTCTCTATAGCCGCGCCCGCATCTTGAAAGTCGAGTCTAAACGGGTAGTTGAGGAGCTGGAGAGGGGAAATATCGTTATTGTGGCCGGCTTTCAGGGGATTACTGAGGAGATGGATGTTACCACTCTGGGGCGGGGTGGCTCAGATACTACCGCGGTGGCTCTGGCGGCTAACCTGGGGGCGGAGGTATGCCAGATATATACTGATGTTGATGGTGTCTATACTGCTGACCCGCGTCTCATCCCTGAAGCCCGGCAGCTGGCTGAGATGAGCTATGAAGAGATGTTGGAGTTAGCAAGTTACGGAGCTAAGGTTATGCATCCCCGGGCAGTTGAGTTGGGGGAGCTATATAACGTTCCCATACTGGTAGCCTCCAGCTTCACCCGAAATCCGGGTACATTAATTCATAGAGAGGTGTCTATGGAAGTGCGCAATAAAGTAAGAAGTATCGCTCATAACCTTGATGTGGCCAAGATAACGGTGATTGGTATTCCTGACCACCCGGGTATTGCTGCCGCTATCTTCCAGCCTTTAGCTAAGGCGGGTATTAGTGTTGATACTATTGTTCAAAACGCCAGTATTAAGAATATTACCGACCTGACCTTCACGGTAACTAAAGGTGATTTAGCCAAGGCGATGGAGGTGATAAAGCCTATAGCCGCATCAATTGGCGCTAAGGAGTGCATCAGTGATTCCAAGCTAGGCGAGGTCAGCATAATTGGTACCGGGATGCAAAATACCCCGGGTTTTGCGGCCAGAATGTTTGCTGCTCTTAGTGAAAAGGGTATAAATATCCAACTGATTACTACTTCGGAGATAAGGATAACCTGCATTATTGATAAGGACAGTGTTAAGGACGCAGTTCGTACCTTGCACCAGGCATTCAAGCTAGAAGTAACCGAAAGCTAAGTTATCATTGCTAGGTGATACGACTTTACTCGGCGTGGTAGCCAAGCTAGCGGCAGAAGCACAGGGCGAACCGCTCTTTCTCCGTAGTGTCTTTGGGTAGCTTTGACGTGGTAGCGGAATCCCGTCATGTTTAGCTGTCTAGATCGTGAAGGCTAAACAGATACTACTTCCTTAACTTCCGGGATTTCTTGCTTTAGGACCTGTTCAATGCCCATCTTTAAAGTTAGAGTGGACATAGGGCAGCCGGCGCAAGCACCGGTTAGTTTTACTTTTATCGTGCCGTCGTTAACATCGATTAACTCGACGTTACCACCATCACTCATTAAGCTAGGTCGTATCTTGTCTAGTACCTCTTCAACCTTCTCTCGCATTATACCTTTCTCCTGTTATATGTTGCCGCTTGCGCAAGCGGCAACATGAACTTTACCAGAGCTAGATTAGTTTGTCAAAATTGGCTTGTTTAGCTGCCTTGACTAGGGTAAAATATTGTGATTAAGGTTTACTAGGGAGTCGAAGGTGACATATCAGGAAGAAGGACAGGTAAAACTAAGGCGGGTACGCACTAAGCAGGCGATCGCTCTGGCGATGCAGGGTCGATGGAAAGAGGCGGTAACCATTAATAAAGGCATTGTAGAGGACTTTTCCAATGATATTGATGCTTATAACCGTTTGGGAAGAGCCTATATGGAGCTAGGGGACTATGCTCTGGCAGAGGAGGCTTATAGCCGTACTCTAAAGCTTGACCCCTATAATGCCATCGCTAAGAAGAACCTCCGCCGTTTATCTCTTTTAAGTGAGCATCCGGTTCCATCAATGGGCGATTCTGATACAGCTGGGCCCCAGCATTTTATTGAGGAAACCGGGAAGGCAAGGGTAGTCAGCTTGTACCGCCTGGCACCGGGGGAGGTACAAGCCAGAATGGTAGCTGGTGATAAAGTAAATTTGAAGTTCAGAAATTCTAGGTTAATCGTGGAAAATAGTGCTGGGGAGTATCTGGGGGAAGTTGAGCCCAAGCATGGGCTGCGGCTTGTCAGGTTAATAAAGGGGGGGAATGAGTATTCAGCCGCTATTGTTAATTCAACTGAGGACAAGGTAACAGTCATTATTAGAGAGGTATATCAACATCCCAGCTTGGCTGGGCAGCCTTCCTTTCCCCCACGGAGTTTGGGGAGACCTCAGCCTTATGTTGGCGATAGAATCTTGAAGCGTGGGTTGAGAAATGAGGAGGAATTAGTGGGAGAGTCGGGCTATACCATAATAGGTAGTGAAGGGAGGACAGAATTATTGCCTGAGGAATCACTTGAAGACGAATTGGATGAATCTGGAGCCGAGATTGGTGAGTAGGAGGGTCAAAGAATATGGTTTTAGGTAAGACTAAACCGATAAATATAGAAGACGAAATGAGGAGTTCTTATCTTGACTATGCAATGAGCGTCATAGTTTCCCGGGCATTGCCTGATGTGCGGGACGGGCTAAAGCCGGTACAACGGCGCATTCTTTATGCTATGCATGACATGGGAATAAATCATGCCAGCGCTTATAAAAAGAGTGCTCGCATTGTTGGTGAGGTACTGGGTAAGTATCACCCTCATAGCGACACTTCAGTTTATGATGCCATGGTGCGCTTGGCACAGGACTTCTCTATGCGCTATATGCTGGTGGATGGGCAGGGGAATTTCGGCAGCATGGATAATGACCCTCCCGCAGCTATGCGTTATACCGAGGCACGCCTGGCGGTAATTGCTGAGCAGATGCTGGTTGATATCGAAAAGGAGACGGTAGATTTTCTACCCAACTTTGATGATAGTCTTACCGAGCCTTCGGTTTTACCCACAAAACTGCCCAATTTGCTGGTTAACGGTAGCGCAGGTATTGCTGTGGGGATGGCGACTAATATCCCACCTCATAACCTGGGAGAGGTGTGTGATGCTATCTCATACCTGATTGATAACCCTGAAGCTACAGTAGAAGAACTTATCCAGTTTGTTAAAGGGCCTGACTTTCCTACCGGCGGAATTATACTGGGGCAGGATGGTATCAAGAATGCCTATGCCACCGGCCACGGCCGGGTAGTAGTTAAGGCCAAGACTCACTTTGGGGACATCCCCAAGTCCGGGCGCCGCCAAATAGTGGTTACCGAGCTTCCCTATCAGACGAATAAGTCGGCTCTCGTGGAGAGAATAGCTGAGCTGGTCAAGAACAAGAAAATTTGGGGTATTAGCGAGCTGCGTGACGAGTCAGACCGCCAGGGAATGCGTATCGTCATTGAGTTGCGGCGAGAGGCTCAGCCGCAGCAGGTCTTGAATACCCTGTATAAACATACCCCAATGCAAGCGTCCTTCTTTGTCAATATGCTGGCTCTGGTTGATGGGCAACCGCGAGTAATGAGTCTTAGAGAGATGCTTCAGTACTATATAGATTTTCGTCAGGAGGTTATCACGCGGCGCTCTCAGTTTGAGCTGAAGGTGGCTAGAGCCAGGGCTCATATCTTGGAAGGGCTTAAAATTGCCTTGGACGATATAGATAGAGTGATTGCTACTATCCGCAAGGCTGAAACTGTTGAGGCGGCTCGCCGCGACCTTATGACTGATTTTGGTTTGACGCAGATTCAGGCACAGGCCATTCTTGATATGCAGCTACGCCGGCTGGCGAGCCTTGAACGGCGCAAGATTCTTGATGAGTATGCTGAGGTAGTAAAGAATATCGCCTATCTGGAAGACTTACTGGCTAATCCCAGGCGTATACTACTCCAGGCAGGGGAAGAAGTAGCCGCACTTAAATCTAAAAATGGCGATCCCCGGCGAACCGAGATAATGAAGCAAGGCAAGCTGGAATTTAGTGAAGAAGACCTGATACCCCACCAGAGAGTAGTGGTGACGCTCAGTAAGCGGGGTTTTATTAAGAGAATACTGTCGCAGAACTACAAGCCGCAGCATCGTGGCGGCAAGGGTATTATTGGTATGGTAACCCGGGAGGCAGATGCCGTGCGGCTCTTGACTGTAGCTGATACCCATGACAGCTTGTTGTTCTTTACGAACCGGGGTAAGGTTTTTTCCCTTAAGTGCCACGAATTGCCGGCCGATAGTACGCGTACTGCTAAGGGAACAGCGGTCATTAATCTTTTCCCGGTTGTAGCTGACGAGAAGGTTACAGCGATGGTGGCAGTAACTAAATTTACCCCGGACACCTATCTACTGATGGCTACTCGCCGGGGAAAGATAAAGAAGACAGCGCTGAGCAATTTTGCTGCGGTGCGGAGT
>Ga0265594_1000474_pt1 | contig 33348 bp, 39 predicted proteins | sample saktaG_11_FD_190147 | JGI IMG/M metagenome (GOLD analysis project Ga0265594, IMG submission 190147) | Saline water microbial communities from Sakinaw Lake, British Columbia, Canada - sak_2011_5_24_80m | ecosystem: Environmental > Aquatic > Non-marine Saline and Alkaline > Saline ... | reverse complement strand
TTAGTCTTTTATTGATATTTTCCCAAACAACCAAAAGAGGCACAGCAATAAAAGTCGAAGAATAGGTGCCAGCAACCGTTCCCGATAGCAAGGCGAAAACAAACCATTTAACTGTTTCTCCTCCCAGCAGCCAAAGAGAAAAAAGAACAAAAATAATGGTCATGGAATTATTAAGAGAACGAACTAAAGTTTTCTCTATTGCCTGGTTGGCTAAATCAATAAAAGGAGCCTTAGAAAATCTTCGAGAAGATTCTCTAATCTGGTCGTAAATCACGACCGTGTCGTGAACAGAAAAGGAAAGAGTAGTCAAAACAGCGGTGACAAAAAGGGTATCAATCTCAACTTTTTTGAAATGACCAAGAAGACTAAAAATACCTAACAAAATCAAGCTATCGTGAAACATTGCTAAAATAGCGCAAACGCCATACTTTGCTTCTCCAAATCTTGTAGCTACATAAAAAAGAATAAATCCAGCGGCTAAAATAATCGCTATCGTCGTCTTAATAATCAGTTCTTTTCCTAAAGTCGGCCCTACTGTTTCAAAACGAAGCTCTTCTATTTCTCCAAATTTTTCGGAAAGAATCTTTTGTATTTCCTGGCTTTTATTTTTATCAATTGGTTTCATCCGAAAAAGATAAGTATTTTCTCCTGAAGACTGAACAGAAGAAACTGCTACTTCTCCTTCTTCAATAATCTCTTTTAATTTTGAATTTGTAATTTCAATTTGTAATTTGTCATTTGAAATTTGTAATTCCAATAGACTTCCGCCAGTAAAATCAATCGACGGCTTTAATCCCCAAACCAACAAAGAATAAATCCCTGGAATTAAAACCAAAGCCGATAAGAAAAAATATAGCCACTTGTATTTCATAAAATTCATCTTAAAAATCTCCGCAATAAGGTTCTAGTGACAATCACACCAGTAAACAAACTGATAATTACTCCTAAGCCTAGAGTTAAAGCAAAACCTTTAACCATTCCACTAGTAACTAAAAAGCTCCAGTTAAACGGGTTAAATAAAATAAAGCATGTAATTAAAGTGCAAACATTGGCATCTTTGATTGAATCCCAGGCGCGGCCAAAACCAAATTCCATTGCCCGGCGTAGAGGCTCACCACTACGTATTTCTTCTCTCATTCTTTCAAAAATTAAAATATTACTATCTACTGCCATACCAACAGACAAGAAAAAACCAGCCAATCCAGGAAGAGTAATCGTCACAGGAATAAGTTTATACAAAGCGAAAGTAATTAAAGCATAGACAATCAAGGCAATATCTGCTAATAAACCAAGTTTTCCATAATAAACAATCATAAACAAAATAACTGTTAAAAGACCAGCTAAACCTGCCTGACTACTTTTTTTAATCGATTCTTGACCAAGGGTAGCACCGATATTTCTTTGCTCAATGATCTCTATTGACACTGGAAGAGCACCGGCGTTAAGTTGAATCGAGAGATTTTTTGCTTGAGTAACATCAAAATCACCAGAGATAACTGCTTGACCGTCAACAATCGGCTCGTTGACAGTCGGGGCAGTAATCGGAAGCTCATCAAGAAAAATAGCTACTCTCTTGCCTACATTACGACCAGTAACTTCAGCAAACTTTTCTTTTCCTTCTTCGTCGAATTCCAAACTAACCTGAGGATTACCTGTTTTGGAATCAAAAACTACTTTAGAATAAACAAGATTTTTCCCTGTCAATCCAGTTTTTTCAAAATCCTGAAGAAAATTTCCTGAAGGACTGCCCTCTTTCTGTTCTCGAAAATCAAGTTGGGCAGTTTTACCAATCAAATCAACTGCCTGATTTATTTCTTTAATGCCAGGAAGCTCCACAATGACTCTGTAATCTTCACCTCTTTTTGAAGTTTGAATCACGGGCTCGGCAACACCATAAAGATCAACTCGACGACTAATAACATTTTTGGCTGACTCCAAAGCCCTATCTCTATCTTCCTCTTTTATTTCTTCCATATGGGCCTTGAGAACTAAATGAGCCCCCCCTTGAAGATCAAGACCAAATCTCGGTTTAAGATCACGTTTAATTTTAATCAAACCGAAATCAAGATCTAATCTTGGGAGAAAATCAACAAAAATGGCAATAACAGTAATAAAAATAATCAAAAAAAGACCTTTTTGTTTTCCCATAGTTATTTTTTTCTACGATGCTTTCTTTTCTTCTTTAGGAAGTTTTTTGAAAGAGGCAATTGGGATACGCCACTAAACTTGTAAATTACCTCACCCTTTTCTGGAAATGCTTTTACTTCAACTTTGTCGCCAATATTAGCGCCCACGACCCTAACAAAATCAGCCGGAACAGTGACCACGGCGCTGTTGCCGCTTCTCATTATTTTCTGCTTCACGAAACTCCCTCAATCATTTTTTCTTCGTCGCCAATCAACATCACCCGAGAAGACGAAAGAACTCCTAAAATGAATGAGTCGCGCCGGCGTTTACGAAAATCAAGTTCCTTTTCAGTCATAACGGTATAATTAATTTCTCGCTTCCTTTTTGCCTCTTCTGCACGAACCAAAGAAGCAATTTGAGGAAGAACAACTTGGCCAACTATTAAAAGATCAACTTCGTTTTTCTTTCTTGGTAAATTTCTAAGAAATCTCCCAGAAAGCATGGCAAATCTTATATTGCCGATTTTATTCTGATTTCTAACTATCTCCCCACCAAGACCAGTTGTCTTCCCCACTAAGGCCAAAAGATCATCATAAAAAAGATAATCTTTTCGAAAACTATAATAGAGACGGTTTCCCCTTTCTTCCTTCCGAACCATCTTCTTTATTTCCATCCGTTTCAATTCACGACGGACCGCATTAATCTGTTCACCTGTTAACCGCACTAACTCTCTAACATAAAAGATTTTTTGAGGGCTTGAGAAAAAAACCTGAAGAAGCCTCTCTCGGGCTCTAGAGATAAAAAGATCGCGGAGTTCAGCCATGTCAATATTCGATTTTGTTTCTTGATGGCACAATCTCAATCCAAATTTTTCCCCGATTTATCTCAATCTCTCGACCACGGCTATCATTGAAAACTGTTCTTGAAGCTTTTTTTTCTTTTATCCATTCACCTTCAATTACTTTGCCGTCTTGGAATAGCAAAAGCTCGCCACTACCAGTAGTCTGATATAAAAGATGCTTATGTTCATCAACTGGTCCGGTTTCTTTTGTTTTCTGGACAATAACGACTTTCGCTCTTAATTGCTCCTTTATATTAAAATCAAGATGCTCATTTTCACCATTAATTCTTTTATATTCATTCTTCTCTTCATCATACTGCCAGGCAACCTTGTAATCCTGCTGCCCATCCCAAAAATCAAATTCAATCGAGGAAACATCACCCTTTTCCTTATCATCGTCCTTAAATCTCCAAGACTTAAAATTATCCAACCAATCAATTCCTTCTTTGTTTTCCGGTCCATAACCAGCCTTCTCTGCTACCTCCCAAAGCTTCCCTGTTGTTGAGTGCATCGTATGCTCAGTGGCCACAGAATGGCCTAATTTTTCATAATCACGCCAAAAAAAAGGATAACTGCCGTAACGACCCATTTGGTCAATATCTCTAATCCCATATTCATTAATTTGACAAAGAGCTCTGACGCGAGGATCAACATCAGCATAACAAGCAGCACCGCCAACATGGACAAAAGAAGCATCATATTCCATCGTCCAATCCAGAAGATAAGTCCTAGCGCTTCTTATTGGGCCCAAAAGGGTATCAAAAGCAGCAGCGCCACAATAGTAAATTGCCAGGAAACGAGTAATCCCTCCTTCAGCTACTACTTCATAAACAATGTCTGCCTTTGAAAGCCCTGATTGAGGACGACAATCCATATGGTTTTCTATCACCACACTCAGGGGCCTGCGCTTCTCCCAAATTTCTTTCTCCTGTTTTGTATATTCCAACCCATTTATGGGGCAAATTTCTGTTTTAGGAGCATTCAAATTAATCTCCATACCCCCTTCAGAAAGGGGAGATTCAATTTCTAACTTAGGAGAAGTCCTTAAAAAATTAAAAGCTGCATAAGAGACCCCTGTAGACAACAAGTATAAACCTAGACTTCCTAAAATAAAAAGAACTTTGTTTTTTTTCATAAAAGACTGGCTTTTTTTGCTCCTTTAATCACTCTTTTTTCTTCGGCTGAAAGTTTGTATTGCCCTGCTTCTCCCTTTTTAACCGGCTTAGTATAAATTCTTGTTGTTTCTCTACTGTGAAGAGAGGTAATAATAATTCCATCATTGTTCTCATCAAGTAAAGCAAGAATAAAACTTTGATCACCCCCAGTAGTTTTAAAAGGATTATATCTTAAAAAACCAATTTTTTGAATATGGAAAGCGCCTTTCCTTTCAATCTCTTCACATTTCTTAAAATTATTTTTTGTTTGCTTTTCGTTTTCTTTAATATCTTTGAGAATCTTTTCTAGAACAATTTTAAGGTTTTTCTTTGTAATCCCGAAGGTTAACCGTTGATAATGACGCAAAGTTTTAAAAAGAAAAAAACTTAAAATACAAAGCCAAAAAAAACCAAAACCAAAAAATAAGTTACTTTGCTGCATATGTTTTTATTTTACTTGCTTTACAAAGTCATGTCAACCGAAAAGCAAGAATCAGAATGACGCTGAGAGCGATAAATTGATTTTACTTAGTCTACCATGATATATTAGGCATATTGTGGCTAAAAAAAGAAAAACAAAAGAACAAAAAATCATTGCCCAATTAAGAAGAGAACTTCAAGGAGCAAAAAAAGAATTAAAACAATCCAAAAAGGAAGAAGTAGTTAAGAAAAAACCTGAAAAAAGAAAGTCTTCTAAGCTTTCCGTTAGAAATGCTTTCACGTATGCGTCGGACGCACGCTCTCCCAATCCCCCGTCCGACTCGCTTCGCAACTCGAAGCAGGCGGATAACCTTTATCTTAAAAAGGACTTGACAAGGACTTTAATTTTATCCATACTTGCAATAAGCATTGAGCTTATGATATATTGGCTTACTATTAATGGGTTTGACATTTTTAATTTGCCTGCCCAGTTGAAAACCAAGTTTTTTTAAAGAAAGGGGGTGAAAAAATTTTATGGCTACTCTTTACTGTGTTAAGTGCCGCGCCAAGAAGGATGTTGGCGATAAGTTTGAAAAAATCACCATGAAAAATGGTCGACCAGCAATTCGCGCTGTCTGTCCTGATTGCGGTACAAAAATGTTCAAGATTGGTGGAGCGTAAACTACGCTTAATTAAAGTTTGGAGGTACTTGTAAAATTCCAGCTTTTGATTTTAAGAGCGGGGACTAAATTTCCTCCAAACCAACTTTTCTCAAGTTTTGCTTTCCGAGCAATTTCTGTAACTTGAAAAAGCGCTTGGGGAATGCTTTGAGTAAAACGAAGGTTTTTGACAGCGGCTTTTATTCTGCCGCTTTCAATTAAAAACGTTCCATCCCGAGTTAATCCTGTAAGATTAAGTTCTTTATGATGGTGAGCATTAATATACCAAAGCTTGCTAATTAATAATCCCTTATCAAGTCTTTTGATTAATTCTTTCTTTGTGTATTTTCCAGTCGCTAAATGAAGGTGGCCTGCAAGAGCACCAAGAGTGTTTGGTGCCGATAAACCATGTCCAGTAGGCTTTTTACCATACTTAAGCGCATCATAATGATCATAAACTATTTCCTTAAGGATTCCCTTTTCGATAATCATCGTTTTTTTCTTGGGGACTCCTTCCAAATCAAAAGGCATTGGTAAACATACAGGATCTAAACCATCATCCCAAAGAGTAATATTCTCTCCGGCTACTTTTTTGCCCAACTGGCCAGAAAGAAAACTACGATCTTCGTGAAAAGCTCTCGCTCCCAGGGCCAAATAAGCCAAATAACTTAAGATTTCATTAACAGGCTGTTCCTCTAATATTACTGAATATCTTCCGAGTTTAATCTCAACCGGGTTTTTACTCAAAATCGCTTTTTTAACAGCTGTTTGGGTCACTTTTTCAATATTAAGCTCATTAATATCTAAAGAGATCTGATTTCCAAAACCAGAGTTTTCTTGTTTATCTTTGGCCACTAGTGAAATCTCTGCCGTCGTCGCGGGGTGATAAAGAAAAACACCTAAAGAATTAGCCACAGCATATTCCGTCACTCCCGTTTCTAAAGCTCCAAACGCCCGTAAATTTTCCTTTTCTACCCGATTAATAATCTGATTAACAATCTTCGCCCGCTTGAGAGGACCAAAAAAAGCAGTTGCTTCTCGATAAGCATCAACTGAAGACGTTTTTTTTGGCTCTGGCAAAGTAAGAAAATACTCATCTGGTTTTTGATTCTTGGCAATTTCTTCTGCTCTCCGCACCACTTCTTTTAAAGATCTTTTGTCTTTTTTATTGGTTTTGGCAACGCCTATTTTTTTATTCAGAACTGCTCTTACCGAAATATTTATATTTTCTTGAGCCATATTTTGGTGGATTCTGTTTTCGGCAAAACGCGTCAAACCAGAAGAATAAGCAATTACGACTATTTCTGTCTGGTCAACAGAAGAAAAACTTAATGCCTGATTAATAATTTTCCTTATTTTATTTTTGCCCAACATTATTTCCAAAGCCCCACTTTTACTTTTCGAAAACGAGCCGGAGCAGTTCCATGACCAACATACATTCTCTGCATTGGCTCGCCCTTGCCGCAATTAGGCGTCCCCCAAACTTGCCAATATTTTTTATTACAAATAGCGTCACAAGATTGCCAAAATTTCGGCGTAATGCCCGTATAAGTAGGATTCTTGAACATCCTGTCCCGTTTACCATTTTTAATTTCCCAACCTACTTCGCAGCCAAATTGGAAATTAATTCTTTTATCATCAATGCTCCAAGACTTATTAACAGACATCAAAATGCCATTTTTTGTATCGGCAATAAGATCATCCAAATCCCATTCTCCAGCTTCAAGATTAATATTAGTCATTCGAATCAAAGGGGAAACTAACCAACTATCCGCCCGCATAGTACCATTGCTTTTCTGGTTCAAAACAAAAGAAGTTTCCCGAGAAGTCAAATAACCAACATGAATTCCGTTTTTAATAATTGGTGTTCTCTGACCAGGAATGCCTTCATCGTCGAAACCAAAAGTACCCAAGCCCCCAGGAGTATCAGCATCAGCCGTAATATTAACTATCTTGGAACCGTATTTTAATTTACCAAGTTGATCTAAAGTCATAAAACTGGTGCCGGCAAAAGAGGCTTCATAGCCTAAAACTCTATCCAATTCTACGGGGTGACCACAGCTCTCATGAACTTGCAAAGCCAGCTGAGGACCATCCAAAATAACATCAAATTCTCCCTGGGGACACTGTTTGGCAGTCAATAAGGCAACTGCTTCTTCGGCTATTTGAGGAGCATGACTGACTAAATCAAGCCCTTCAACCGATTCAAATCCTGCTGTTCTGAATTGTCCCCGAAAAGAATTAGGATAGGAACGTATCTGAGCATCTTTTCCGTCAGTAGCCAAAGCCTGAATACCTGCGCCGGTAGTAATAATTGTCTGTTTAAAACGATTTCCCTCTGTAGAAGCAAAAACTTTGTTTTCTTGAAAGGCTTGAAAAAAAGCCTGAGCTACGGTTATTTTCTCAACTTTCCGCATTGTCTTATCAGCATCTAAAAGTAATTTAATTTTCTCTTTTAAATTAATCGCAAAAGGATTTTTTTTAATCGGAGTCTCATAACGACCATCTTTCACCGTTGGCGCTTTAGTTAAAATAACTTTTTCTCCGTTAACCATACTCGAAGCCTGAGCGATTTTAATTGCTTTTTGAGCTATTTCTTTAATCTTTTTCCGACTTAAGTCATTACTGGCGGCAAAGCCCCAGCAACCCTGATATAAAACCCGAATACCAAAACCCAAAGATTGACTAGAAGCTAAGGCCTCAACCACACCATTGCGAGTGGCAATATTTTCCCTCATTTGCTCTACAATCCGAATATCACCATAATCGACCCCAGGAACATCAAGACAATCAAGAGCTAAATCAGCGAGATCTTTCATTTCTTCCCTATGATATCATAAAGTGGAATGAAAAAGTCGTTTATTTTCTTCTTTTTTGCTCTTGGTTTAATTTCGCTTTTTGCTCAAGTAACAATTTTAAGAGAACTAATTGTCAGCTTTTATGGCAATGAGCTTTTTATCGGTATTATTTTGGGAGTTTGGCTTTTGATAACAAGTTTTGGGAGCCTTTTCGCTCATAAATTACCAACCAAACTCCTTAACATTAAAAATATTTTCTTGCTTCTGTTTCTAACTTTTATTTGCTTTCCTTTAGAAATTATTTTAATAAGAATATTCTGGGGCCTTGTTTTTTCTCCAGGTGAATTACCTTCGCTTCTTTCCTCATTGGCCTTCATTTTCCTACTCCTTTTCCCATTTTGTTTTTTGCTAGGAACCATTTTCACTTGGGGAACAAAATTTTGGGCCAAAAAGAAAATCTATCAATTAATAAGCCAGGCCTATCTTTGGGAAACAATCGGTCTTGTTACTGCTGGTTTTGTTTTTAATTTTTTTTTCATTACCTCAACTTTTCCTCTTCCAGCTAGTTTGAATAATCAAACTCTAAAATTTCGCTTTCCAAACTTGGTAGAATCAATCAATTCTCTTTATGGCAATATCAGCGTAACTAAAACTGATGATCAGTACAACTTTTATGAAAACGGGGTCTTCGTTAGTTCAACTCAGGAACAAGAAGCAAGTGAATATTTTGTCCATCCGATTTTAACTCAGCATGAGAATCCCAAGAATATTCTCCTCATTGGCAATGGATTAAGTGGAATCATTCAGGAAATTTTGAAATACAAAACAGTAGAAGCGATTAATTATATTGAACTCGATCCGAAACTCATTGAAATTCAACGTCAATATTTACCAGTTCGATTAATCAAACTGTTCAAAATGTTTTCTCGAATGTTTTGATTTTACCAGAAGAAACAAGTATTTTGTTCCTGTCCTCAAAGTCTGATAATCTTTCAACTAATCCTCATCTTATGACTCAACGATTCAAAGAACAACAAGTTAAAACTTCTTTTATCACGGAAGAATATCTTTCCTATCGAGTAACTAGTGATAAAATTCTACAAATAAATAAACTTTTAAAAGAAAATGTGGTAAAAATTAATAGTGACTTTTATCCCTCTGCCTATTTTTATGAAAATACTTTTTGGCAAACAATTTTCAATTTTCAATTAGCTAAAATCGCCAAAAAGATAACAGAATTAAACTTTATTTGGGTCTTGCTTTTTCTTTTAATCGTCGGTCTGGGAATTATTCTTAAATCAAAACGTCTACCCCAAATTACCTTTTTCTTAACTGCCGTTATGGGATTTACCTTAATGAGTTTTGAAATGCTAATAATTTCTGCTTTCCAGGCAATCTTGGGTTATGTATTCTCCAAGGTTGCCTTAATTTTTGCTATTATTTTAGCTTTCGTCAGCTTGGGCAATTTCTGGGCAAATAAAATTCAAATCTCTCCAAAAAAGATTCTTAGTTTAATAGAAATTTTAATTTTGGCTTTTTGTGCTGTCTTTACCTTGTTAATCCAAGAATTTCCCAGCGAACCAACCTTTTATCTTATAACAGTTATCATAGGTTTTTTAACGGGAATGATTTTCCCGTTAACAAACAAGATTTATCTTAAAAAAGACAAAAAGGCAAAAGAAAAAACAGGCATTTTATACACTGCTGATTTAACGGGAGCTTTCTTTGGAGCAATTTTACCAAGCCTGTTCTTTATTCCCATCTTTGGCATCTTTAAAACAGTAGTCTTCTTAGGAGGCGTTAATGCTCTAACTCTAATTCTTCTTCAAACACTTGAGCCGTAAAAGTAAAAATTTCTATATCCTTCTTTTTCCAACAATCCCAAGCTAAACCGGCTTTTTGAGAACATAACTGACCCATAAAAGTTTCTTTATCCCATTCTGTCTCAGTCGCTACCTGAGGTAAAAATACGCCTTTGCGCAATCCTTTCTTAATCATCACCCCATGAACTCCTAGTTCAATTTCATCAGGATCATCTATTTTCTTAAGCGGTGATAAAACAGAAATTTCGATATTAATCTCCGCTAGTTCGTTTAATCGAACTGGCGAAAATCGCAGGTCTTTAACAGCAGCTTCAATCGCCATTCTTTGAACAACTTTCCACAAAGGCTCTGTTGCTTCAAATTCACCAATACAACCACGAAGCTGGCCACCTTTCCTTAAAGTCACAAAAGTACCCAGCGGCTCAAGAAGTTGAGGGTCAGAAACTTCAAGTTCAGGACTTTTCCCATCTTTAAGATAACTTTCTAGTGTTCCCCTGGCAATCTCAAGTAATTTATTTTGTTGATTCTTGCCCAACTCTTCCACCTCTGACAAAGAGTAAAAACCGATGCTCGCATATCCGACCACTTTTTCTTTTTCTCCAGTAATTTCTCCAGAATTAGCATAATTTAAAAGTTTCCACTCTCCTTGACCTAATTTTTGCGCTAATCTCATTCCAACTTTAACAGCCTTTTCTCCACAAGCACAAGTTTCTAAACTAGAATAGCCTTTTCCCATTTGAGAGACAATTGTCTTCGTAAAATTTTGGGAATCGCCGGACAAAATTGAATCAACTGTTGTTTTATCAACTTCATTAGCGATTTCATAGGATGGATAATGAGATAAATCTGTACTGACGACGACTAAAGTACTTTTACTCATATTTTTAACCAAAACTCTGACTAAATTATCAAGAAGCGTTTCATTCGTTTCCCCAAAAAGAATAGGCACAATCTTAAAATCTTTCAAAACTGTTTGTAAAAATGGCACTTCTACTTCCAAAGAATGCTCTCCTGAATGAGCTGAAGTAGAAAACGTTACTTCTTCAATTTCCTCAACTATTTCTTCGGCTAAATTTTTGTCTATCTCAACCGCGCCCAAGGGCGTTTCCCAAACATCACTTTCATCAATTACCGCTCCCCTAAACCAAGAACTATGGCTTCCTCCAAGTAAAATCACCGTAGAATAATTCTTATTTAATAATTGCTTAAATCCCCAGACCGCTACCTGGCCTGAATATTCATAACCGGCATGAGGAACAATTAAAATTCGCAGCAGGCCTTCTTCCTTTTTTTCCGGCACTTTTTGAAAAAAGTCTTCGATTTGGGAATTCAAAACACTTTTTTCAGCAGGATAAAAGCTACCCGCAACCGCTGCTTTTCTGATAACTTTTGACTTCATCTCTTTCTTGTTTTTTCGCTGAACAAAAATCAAAATAGGAAAAATAATTACTATAACTATCACTATGATAATAAGTTTTTTAACCTTATTCAAGGACATTCTTGCTTTTAATGCTCAAGCCAATAATAAGAGCCAGCAATAATTGTGTCTGTTGCAAGGTTAGCCAATAGTGATCAAAAAATCCTGTTAAAATTATAGCAAAAAAGGAATAAAGCAGGGCCAAATTTTTTTCCTGCCACAATTTCCTAAAAATAAACCATACGCCATAGACCATGAAACATACACCAATTATTCCTGTCTCGGCTAATATTAAAAGAAAGATGTTGTGAACAGGCTGCCAAAAATAAAGCTTTTTTGGAACTAAAAATTTTGGTAATTGAGTAATAAAATTGCCAAGGCCAACACCAAAAATTGGCGAGGTTTTAAATATTTTAAAAGCTGCATCCGTTAGTTCTAATCTTCTCCAAACAGATTCATTTCCGAGACTTAAAAAAAACAAAGAAGTCAAAGCTAAATCTTTTTTTCTGATCCATAACCAGAAAATAATTATTAAAAACCAAACCGTCCATACTGTTCGGGAAAAAGAAATAAAAATAACGCTTGTTCCTAAAATAAGAGTAAGTAATCTTAGAAATTTAGACTGTTCTCTTAAAAATAAAGCGAAAATCAAAACCACCAAGGTATATCCCGCCAAAACATTTGGGTGGGGAAAAGTAGCATAGGGTCTTAAAGCAAGTCTTCCCTGTAAATTTGCCAAGGCAATGCCAGGAGTGCTGATATGAAAGCTCCGCTCTCCTAAAATCCAGAAACCTAAAGAGCCTTGTGTAAGAAATTCCAGCCAAGCCAAAAGACTCTCCCCTAAAACTCCTAAACTAAGAGGAAGAAGAATTTCTTCCATTTTGACATTTTTTTTAATCCAGAAAATAAAAAATAAAAACTCAAAAAGTTTTAGCCATTTATAAAATAAAAGACCAATGCTTTGATTCTGAAAGAAAATCCAAAAAAAAGACAATAGTAACCCAGTAACCCAGCAACCCAATAACCCAATAAAATGTTCCTTAAAAAATCTATAAACCTTCTTAAAGTCTGATAGAAATAAAATCGCTATCAAAATATCCGTTAAGTAAACCGTTGGGCTGAGATAATCTATTCTTTGACCTAAAACATAAGAAAAATTTGGCCAAAAATGCTTGCCGAGTTGAGTAGGTAAAAAAAGAAGAACGAGAAAAAAAATGTATTTTTGATATCTCATTGTGGCAATTTATAGCCAAATCTCTAGTCCCTTTTTGCCAACTCCAAAGCAAGTTGTCTGACCGATCCGCTGAATTTTTCCTTCGTTTTCGTGAATATGACCGGAAAAGAAATAAAAAGGCTTGCTTTTCTCAATAAACTCTCTTATTGCCTGACTACCAACATAAACACCGCTGGGAATAACATCAAGTTGAGTATCTTTTGGTGGATTGTGAGCAAAAAGACAAAGATTTTGATATCCCTCAAAAAATTTTAGGGCCTGAGCAAATTCTTCCTCGCTTGTTTCTCCAGGAGTATTAAATGGAGTTGGCGTGCTGTATCCCAAACCGGCAAAAACAAGACCATACTTTTGAATCACTTTTTGGTGAAAATCAACAAAGCCATATCTTTGACAAAGAGTTTGAATTTGCTCCCAGGTCTCGTTATTTCCCGGCATTAACCAAAGTTTTTGTTTTAAAGACGCCAGAATCTCTCCGGTTTTCTCTAAGCCTTCTCCTAGGTTGCTCAAATCACCATGGCAAATATAAATATCCGCTTTTTTAACAAGAATCTTTTTTAGAGCTTCAAGATCATTATGAATATCCCCAAAAACAATAATTTTCATCTCTTATCAATTATACATTTATACATTACCTTTTACTAAATCTTTCTTGCTTATACTTCTTATACTTATGGTGAATAATTAACACAATTTCGCGCTATAGCAAAAAATTGCGCAGAGATATTTTAGACTCCGAAATATTTTCTGTATACTTGATCATTTTCAATTTTTTCGACAGTCAAAATAAGCACATCTCTTCCAATCCCATAAACCTCCCTTAAAAATTTTATCTCTTGCTCACAAGGAAAAGGACAAAGATAGACACTTTTTTGTAATTGTAAAAACTTCATTTCCTTAAGCATCCGACGAAAAGCACCTTGGGCTGTCTTTTTGCTCTTTGGAATATCATAAATAATTAATCTCCATTTTTTATCCCATCTTCTTGGCTTACTGATTACCATCTCTTCAAATCCATAACGAAGAATTTTTGCTTTTCCCTTTTCTGTTAACTTTACAGCTAATCCATTTTTTGTCTTTACTATTTTTACCGCCTTCTGTTGATAAAGTCTTTTGATTACTTGTCTTAACCTAGGCAGGTTAAACCTCTCCCAATCATTTTTTCTTTCTCTCCATTTTTTCTTTTCGCTCTGAGCTAAGATGCGAGGCAAACCGGGCATAACCAAACTCGCCGCTAAAAACACACCTATTCCTAAAAGTTTTAAAACATCTTTTACATAAGGGTATTTTTCTTCTTTCATGTCTCTAGTTCGAATTTAACACAAAATTGCGCTATAGCGAATTTTTGTGCAAAAAATTAAAACTTTTAAAAACTGATAAAAAAATAATAAAAATAAAGTTTACAAATCTTCCTCTGTTTTAATTCTTATGCCTTTTTGTTTTAATAAGGCAGTCGTTACGCCATCACCTGGGACTAAATTGCCAGTGAAAGTTCCATCATGAATCAATCCGCAACCACAAGATGGACTTTTTGTCTTAAGAATTGCTTCTCTAATATTTAACAATTCCACCAATTTTAAAACCTCTCTTGCTCCTCTAATGAAACAGGCTGTAACCTCTTTCCCATCTTCTTCAATAACTTTTGCTTTTCCTGATAAAACATCTTTACCATTTCCACCAAATATGGCAGCATCGGGCCTGGGAGTCTCCTGTCCCCCAAATTGCTCAGGACAAACAGGAATAGGAATCAAGTTTTTTTTCCTTAAAAACTCAATAACTTTTTTATTAGACTTACTTTTACCGTCATATCTGCACCGTAGTCCTAATAAACAACCGCTGACAATAATCATTTTGTCTTTTCTTTTTTTCATTGCCAGACTCCGGGAATTTTTGAAGGACAGATTGGGTTTTGACCGTTTTCGTCGACTTTATTTTCCGTCACGAAAAATCCCTTTCTAATAATCAAAGATTCACCATTATCAGGACAAAAAGTAGTATTACCCTCTATATATTCGGGAACATTTCCAGCATAAACATAATTTAAACCAACTTCTTTGGCGATTTCTCGAGCTTTTTTAAGAGTTTCGATTGGGGTCTGGGGAAGATTTTGCATTTTATATCGAGGCTCAAAACGTAAAAAATGTAAAGGAACATCCTCACTTAAATTATCCTTGATCCACCAACACATCTCCCGGATTTCTTGTTCACTATCATTATATCCGGGAACAATCAAGTTAATAATCTCCAGCCAAGTACCGCTTTGATAAGCAATTTTAAGGCTCTCAAGTACTGGTTCAAGCTTACCACCAACAATTTCTTGATAATATTCTTCTGTAAATCCCTTAAGATCAATTCTCACTGCATCTAAAGCTTCCTGAACCACCTCTTCCGGAGATTTTTCCATGGGATTAACAACATCTTCGGGAAAGCGCTGGGAAATGTCCCAATTTTGGCAAAATTTACAGCTAAGATTGCACCCAACCGTAGCCAGAGAATAAGCCCGAGTAGTCGGGAGGAAATGATAAAACGGCTTTTTTTCAATTGGGTCAACATGAATAGAAATCGGTTTTCCATAAACCAAAGAATAAAGCTTGCCATCACGATTTTCTCTGACTTTACAAATACCTCTTTGACCTGGCGCTAAAATACATTGGTTGGGACAAAGATTGCATTGGATTCGGCCACCTGAAAGTTTCTCGTAAAATTTTGCTTCATGAAGCTTCTCTGCCTCTGATAGAATTTCCGGCGCGCCAGCTTTTTCTTTCTTAAAAAAAGCAAATTTAACGATGGGAAAAGTTGCCAAAAACAAAATAATAATCAAAAAAACGACGCCCAATTGATTCTTTTTCATCGTGTTAAAATATCAATATGAAAGAAAAGCTAATCATTTTTTTAGCTGCTTTAACTCTAAGCCTGTTCCTTCTTATACCGAGCAGGTTCGCTGCTTTTAAACAAGAACCGACGGCTCTTTTTTGCCCATTTTTTATTGACGAAAATCGAGATGCAACTTGTGACATCCTCCAAAACAAGCAAGACTACTTTATTCAATCAACTGATTTTGATTTTTCTTTCTTGCCCCAAGCAACAATTTTTATTTTTCTTTTAGCACTTTCTATTTTAATCCAAATCTCTGGCAAAATGAAGTGGTTGAGGAATTATATCTTAATTTTTTCTGTTTTTTATTTCGGCTTTTTTTGGTCAAAAATCTGCCCCATAGCCACTCTTCAATCTCTGTTTTTACAAAAAAATAAGATCGTTCTTCAATTACCTCTTTTTTTAATTTTCATTTTACCAATCATAACTACTTTTTTTTGCAGCCGCGTTTTTTGTCATTTTCTTTGCCCCTTAGGAGGTATTCAAGAGATAATTTTTCGAATTTCGAGAAAATTACCCATCGCCATTCCCAATCTCACTCCAAAAATTTCTAAAAAACTTTTTTATCTGCCCTATATTATTTTATTAATTCTAATTTTAGGAACAATTTTGACTTCTTCACTTTTTTTCTGTAAATTTGAACCCTGGGGACAGATTTTAGGCTGTAAAGACAATCTTTTCTCTCTCTTAGTCCTTTTTATCACTCTATCGCTCACTTTGCTTATTTTCCGACCTTTTTGCCTCTTTTTCTGTCCCCTAGGAGCAATCTTTAGGTTTTTAAGTAAGTTTAGAATCTTGAAACCAAAGAAGTAAACTATCTTTTTTTTCTTTTTTTAAACATTTTCCTAAAAACGCCGAAATCAACTAAGATCTCGGAAATGAAGGCAAAGGGAAAAGCCACTAAAAAAGCAATTTTGATCACCTCGAATGTAATTTTAGCATCAGTGGCAAAGCGAATCGCTATAAGATCTTCAATAACTCCCATCAAAAGACCAACAAAGAAAAATTCTATAAGATGGATAACAATCTTATTTTTAACCTCTGGGCTCATGAGATAATTTTAACAAGAAAGTTAGAATAAAAGCAAGACTCTTAAGCCAGAAATCAGAAAGTAAATTCCTACTAGAACTCCAGAAGCTCGAGCGATTTTTTGAAAAATAGTCTTTCGAGTAAAAAAGCCTAGAAAAGCTAAGGGAACAATATAAACACTGGTGCCCAAAAAGAAAAACAGAAAATAACCCATTCCCAAAAGAATACTCTTAAGATTGAAAACATAACCTAATGAGGCCAAAAATGGCGGGCAAGGACTAACTCCAGTTAAAAATCCCAAAAGAAAAGGAACTTTAACCCAAAGAAAATTCCTTCCACAAACTTTAGCGCCCCAACGAACCAGACCTAAAGAATAACCAATCATCAGCAGGCCCAAAAGAAAGGTGGAAAAACCAATCAAATGATGGACGAGTTGACTTCGAATTAGCAAACCCAAAAAGCCAGCCATGAAACCAAAAAAGATGTAACCCAAAAGACGGCCAAAAGAAAATTGTAAAACCAGCCAGAAACTTTTTTTAACATCTCTTTTTTGGCCAAGAAGAATGGGAATAAAAATAGGCAAGCAAGATCCTAAACAATAAATGCCAACGGACAATCCTGTTAAGAATCCGGAAATAAAAACTATCATAGAAATTTTTTAAGAATTTTTCTGACTTTTTTTAAAGCTTTTCCTCTGTGGGAAATGACGTTCTTTTGGCTTAGCTTAAGCTGAGCCATTGTCTTTTTAAATTTTGCTAAATAAAAAATCGGATCATAACCAAAACCATGTTTTCCTCTTGGTTTATCGATAATTTTTCCTTGACAAATTCCTTCACTGCTTGCCAATTTTTTTGTCTGAGGATCAAAAATAGCAACAACACAACGAAATTGAGCAGCTCTTTTTGACCACGGAATGTTCTTAAGCTCACTTAAAAGCTTTTGGTTGCGCTTTTCGGTTGTCTCAGCATAGCGAGCCGAATAAATTCCAGGCCGGCCGGTCAAAGCCTTTACTTCTAAACCTGAATCGTCAGCCAGAGTTAAAAAACCGCTCATTCTGCCAAAAGTTTTTGCTTTTAAAATCGCATTTTCTAAAAAATTTTTGCCTATTTCTTCAACATCAAAATCCTTAGGAATTTTTTGAGCGTCATCAAGATTTAATAATTCAAAAGGCAAACCTTTTAAAATTTCTTTAATTTCCAAAAACTTTCCTTTATTTCTAGTAGCAATCAAAAGTCTTCTCATTGTATAATTACCTCATGATTTATTATGACAGAATTTATGGAAAAACAGAAATCAAAGAGCCTGTAATTTTGGAGTTAATCAAAAGCTTTCCTCTTCAAAGATTAAAAGCAATAGATCAAGCAGGATACTTTCTCTATTTCTGGTATCCTGATGCCAAAGATTACCAATCCTTTTCTCGTTTTGAACATTCGCTGGGAGTATATATTTTACTTAAAAAATACCAAGCTCCCTTAGAAGAACAAATTGCTGGTTTAATCCATGATGTTTCCCATAGCGCTTTTTCGCACTGCATTGATTATGCTTTAGATGAAGGATCAGAGAAAAACCACACTCACCAAGATAACATTTTTGAAGAATTTGTTAATCATTCAAAAATCCCTTCTATCTTAGAAAAATATCAAATAGACATTGACTTTATTTTAAACGAAAAAAACTTCCCTTTAAAAGAAAAACCCCTGCCTGAACTTTGCGCCGATAGAATCGATTACAGCCTAAGAACAGCTCTTCTTTTCAAAGAAATAAACAAAAAATCAGCTGATTATTTTTTAGACAATCTCATCACTATAAATAATCGCTGGGTTTTCAAGAACTTTGAAAACGCTAAAAAGTTCGCCGAATTATTTTTAAAAATGAATCGTGTTTATTACGCGGGTCTTCAATCGGCAGTAATGTTTAGAACTGTCGGCGATATCTTAAAATACAGCCTTGAAAAGGGTTTTCTTCAAAAAACCGATCTTTACACTACTGATCAAGAAGTTTTAGAAAAAATTAAAGAAAATTTAAAAGGTGATAAAAAATTAAAACTACTATGGAATAGAATGAATAATAAAATCAAGTTCAGAAATAACCCGAAAAATTATAACGCCCGTGCCTTTTGTAAATCGAGAGTCATCGATCCTTTATTCAAAACAAAAAATCAAATAAAAAAGCTTTCAGAAGTAGATAAAAATTGGCTGAAAATCATTAAAGAAGAGTCTAAGCCAAAGGAATATTTTATTAAGTTTGAAAAATAAGATTTCCAAGACTTATTTTTTCAACCTTCTTTGCACGGCCTCGCTTTCGAGTTCCCGTATTGCTCCAGAAGCAACCCAACGCGCTGCCTTAGAATCAATTCGCTGAATTTCTTTGGCTGCATTGATGGCAATTTTGTTTAGATTGAAATTCCTTTTTCCGATATTCCTCAAAGCCCAGTTAACAGCTTTCTTAACAAAGTTTCGTTCATCGACAGATCCTCTTTTAATAACAGGAAGAAATTTGACGAACATCTCATCAGAAGCTTCTTTGTCATGCCAAGCCAAACAAGCAATGAGAGCATAGGCCGTACGCTTAACAAACTCCTCTTTCCTTTTCGACCAATCATCTATCTTTTTTAATACCAAAGGAGTTTTTTCAAAAAGATTCATACACAACTGGTCACAAACATCCCAAGAATTAATATTTTTTACCCAATTTTCCATTTGTTGTTCTGTAACTTCCTCAGGATTATCGACCATAGCAGCAAGTATCATTGCTTCAGATATCCCAGTCTTCCAAAGATGAAGAGCAAGCCCATGATTCTTACCTATTTTCTTGGCCATCTTCCTAAGATCAGGAATAGCGACTCCCAATCTCTTTTCCACTCTCATTCCATATCTAGCCATTCCTTTAAGCCTATCAGGTTGAGACTTGGATTTTAATTCTTTTAAAACCTTTTCTAAGAAAATTTTATTGTTCATTGTTTTTCGTTTCGCTAATCAGTTTTAAAACTAACATTGCTTGCCAAAAAGGTAGTAATGGGAACAGCTAAAATTAAACCAATACTGCCTACTAGAATTCGGACAATTTCCTCGGCAATTATTTCATAGTTAATCACCTCTCCAAAAGGACGGGGGCTATCAATAAAAAGTAAAAGTAAAGGTAAAGAAGCGCCAGCATAAACTAAAACTAAAGTATTAACCATAGAAGCAATATGGTCTTGACCGACGTTCATCGCTTGAAGAAAAAGTTTCCCCGAAGAAATCCGCGGATTGGCTTTTTTGAGCTGCTGAACAACAGCTGCTTGAGCAACAGTAATATCATCTAAAACTCCGAGAACGCCAATAATGATACCTGCCAAAAGCAGCCCTCCAATATTTATTGCTCCTTCTTTGGCAGCTTGCAAAAACCCCGCTTCTTCCGAAGCATAACCGCTCAATTTCGCTGTCCCAACAAAGATTTTAGATAAAATTCCGGTAATAACTAAGGAAATAAAAGTTGCTATTACTGCCACCGTAGTCTTTTTATTTAAACCATGGGAAAGATAAAAAGTAATAGGAATAATCAATAAAGAACCTGCAATAGCAATAAAAATGGGATCGTGGCCAGCATAAATACTAGGCAAAATAAACTTAAAAATGACTAAAAAGGATAAACCCATGCCTAAAAGAGAACTTGCTCCCCGCCACTGACCGACAACAACCGCTAAAAGCGCAAAAATAAGAAACAACCAAATCAATGGTTTTCGGCGAATGAAGTCGGTAATATAAAAAACGTCGTTGCCTTCAAAATCTTGACTATAAGACAAAATTATCTCGTTACCTTTCTGATACTTTGGCACACCAATTGTAGGTAATCTCCCTACTTCAACAATAATTGCTTCATCTCTTAAAGAACCTTTTGTAATTAAAATTTCCAGCTTTTGATAAAGTTGCTTTCCTCCCATATCTTCCGTTTCTTTTTCCTCTAAAACTTGAGTTATTTTTCCTTCGAGAATTTCTTCTTCAGGTAGCTGAGAAACTTCTTCTTGAGCAAAAATAGACAGAGGTAAGAAAAAAACCAAGAATAATGAAAAAAGCAAGAAAATTTTTTTCATAATATTTTTAAAAGACGGGCAAAAATTCTTTTTATCTCTTCTTTCACCGACAAATCAGTTTCCATAACCGGCGTTAGACTGGCAATCGCTTGAAAAATTCTTTTATCATAAGTAATTTTACCCAACATTTTATTTTTAAACTCCTTCTCAATCTTTCGGCTAAGCTCAGGATAAATATCCCACTTATTAATCACCACACCAAAAGGAACTTTAAAATAATCAATAACAGTTAAAATTCTTTTTAAATCCGAAAAACCCGAAGGCGTTGGTTCGGTAATTAAAATCGCATAATTTGTATCTTTTACAGCTGAAATTACTGGACAACCAGTACCAGCCGGAGAATCCAAAATCATTAATTCATAATCAAATTTTTCCGCTCGAGATTTTATCTCGTCAACAATTTTACCTGAACCAGTTTGGCCAGGATAAAGCTGAGCCGAAATTAAAGGAAATCCATAGATGTCTTTTTTAACTCTGATTTCAGCATTAATAATAGGCTTCATCTTTATTGCTTTTTGCGGACAAACAACTTCACAAGCAGCACAGCCCTCGCAGAAAAAATGATTAATGCTTAATTGCTGACGATTAATGGATAAAGCGTTGAAGGCGCAAATATCAACACATTTTCCGCAAAGATTGCATTTTGTTTTGTCGATGACTGGTTCTTCATTAGTGGAAATTTTCTCTATCTTATTCCAGTTTTCTCTCTGCCCTAACCATAAATGCAAATTAGGCGCATCAACATCACAATCCACAGCAATAATTTTATGTTTTTTAGCAAAAAGCATTGCCAAGCTTGACGCTAACATGCTTTTGCCTACCCCGCCCTTTCCGGAGCCAACTACTATTTTCTTCATACCCAGCCTGCAATCATCGCTATCCCTAAACCAAAAATAATCAGACCAGCGATTAAATGAAATTTCTTAATATTTTTCTCTCTCCATTCAGAAACATTTTCTAATCTGGTAATACCAAAGTAACAAAAAAGAGTAATCAAAAGCATGGGTAAAATAAAAATCAAATTATAGAGTAATAACCAAGGTAAAGCTTTTAAAAGTGAAAAGTCGCATAAAATTCCACCGCAAATAATGTAAGGTCCGATCGTACAGGGAAGTAAAAATAAAGTGACAAAAGCGCCCAGCCAAAGAGCGCCTTTTGGTGACGTGACTTTAAAGAAAAAATTCTGTAATTTTGGTCTTAAAAACATTGGCATTTCAGTCAATAAACCTCCTGGTTTATAACAAACAAAGTCTTTAATATTTAAAACTCCTAAGATGATTGCCAAAAAACCCAAAATTTTATGAAGAAAAACCCTTATATTAGTCAAGGGCCCAATAATCTGAAAAAACTTAATAATCAGCAAACCATAAAAAAGATACATTGTAAAAACCGAAAAAGCAAAAGCCAAACCAGCCAAAAGAAGATCAACTCTTTTTTTCGAACCCAAGGTCCAAATAGCTAAAAGCATTAAACTCAGAACTGCCAAAGAACAAGGATTAACTGCATCAACCGCGGCTAAAGATAAAACCTTGGCTAAAGTAGATCCCTGAGAAATGGCTGTTTCTGGACTAACACAACTTGAGCTGGGACAAAAATTTTCCATAGAGGTTTTATTTTACTTTTTCTGGCGATAATTTTCAATAGCTTTTTTAAAAGCATCAACTGCTAAAACCGAACAGTGAATTTTTACTGCCGATAAACCACCAAGAGCCCTAGCAACAGCTTCTCTATTAATTTTTTCTATTCTCTTTAACATTTTTCCTTTAACCATCGTTGTTAACATGCTTGAACTGGCTATCGCCGCCGCACAACCTAAGGTTTGAAATTTAATATCTTTGATATGTTCTTTGCCATTTTTTTTACCTACTTTAATAAAAAGTCTCATAATATCGCCGCATCGAGGATTTCCCACAGTCGCCATCCCGTCTGGGCTTTTTATCTCACCCATATTTCTTGGATTCTTGAAGTGCTCGATTACTTTTTTCGAATAAAGTTTATTCAAATCCATCACAGTTTTGGGGCTATCTTACGCAGTTTTTTTATAATTTTGGGTAAAACTTCAAGAACATAATCAATATCTTTTTCAGTTGTTTTTGAGCTCAAAGAAAGTCTTAACGAACCATGAGAAAGTTCGGGAGGAATATTCATTGCTTTTAAAACATAAGAAGGCTCCAAAATCTTCGAAGTGCAAGCTGACCCTGAAGAAGCAGCGATACCAGTCTCGTCAAGCAATAAAATCATTGCCTCTCCTTCAGCTCCCTTAACGACAAAAGAAGCAATATGGGGAATTCTTTTTTGGGGATGACCCGTTAATTGAACTCCACCTATCTTTAAAATTCCTTTTATGAGCTTGTCTCTTAGATAAACCACTCTTTTCACTTTTTCTTTCTTGTGTTCTTCTACCAATTCTAAGGCCTTGATCAGGCCTACAATTGAGGCAACGTTTTCTGTTCCTGCTCTGAGTCCGAATTCTTGCCCTCCACCATCTTGTAGTCGAGTAATCGGTGTTCCATCTTTTTTAAAAAGCAATCCCACTCCTTTAGGAGCGTGAAATTTATGGCCTGATAAAGATAAAAGATCAACCCCAAGTCCTTGAACGTTGCAATTTAAATATTGAATTGCCTGGACAGCATCAGTGTGAAAATAAATTTGTGATTGCCGAAACTTATTAAGCTTTTTGATCATTTTGCCAAGCTTCGCAATAGGTTCAATTGTCCCCATTTCATTATTCACATACATTACTGAAACTAAAACCGTATTTTCTTGAATTGCCTTTTCAATCTCTTTAATATCAATCAAACCATATTGATCAACAGAAAGCCAAGTAACTTTAACTCCTAATTTTTCTAAATGTTTAGCGCTGTCTAAACCAGCATGATGCTCAATTGAAGAAACAATAATATGAGCTTTTTTGAAATTCCCATTGGTAACTGCCTCAACCATTCCTTTTAAAGCTAAATTATTGGACTCAGAAGCACAAGAAGTAAAAATTATCTCTCCCGCTCGACAGCCCAAAATTGAAGCCACTTTTTTCCTGGACTCCTCGACGGCTTTCTTTATTTCTTGACCCCAAGAGTGAATCGAAGAAGGGTTGCCAAACTTATCCTTAAGATAAGGAAGCATGGCCTTAAGAACTCTTGGATCGACTTGGGTAGTTGCAGCGTTATCTAAATAGACTCTTTTCATGCTTAGATTAAATCTCCTAATGTTTTATCTTCTATCGCTTCTTTGACTTTTTCACCAATTTCTCCCCAGAAATCTTTTTGACCGCACCCACTAGCTATAGGACAATCAAAACACTGACAAACTTCAACTGGACCTTCTAAAACTTCTACAATCTCCGCCACCGAAATCTCTTTTGGTTTTCTTTTCAGAAAATAACCACCACCTTTCCCTTCTTTAGCCTCTACCAATTTTGACTCACGAAGAGGTATGGCAATTTGTTCTAAAAACTTAAAAGGTAATTTTTTCGCTTTAGCAACTTCTCTTAAAGCAATTGGCCCCTTGCCAAAGTTTTTGCCTAAAAAAATCATTAATTCTAAACCATAGTTGGTTTTCTTTTTTAATCCAAACATCTTAATACTACCTTTAAAGTAGGAGTTTAACAAAAAATCAAAAGCTTGTCAAATTAAGGAAGCTTAGAAACGAAAGTAAGTTCTACTAGCAAATCTAAATTGTTCTAGAAATAAACGTTTGCAGTGATATAAATTATTTTGTTCGTAAAAAAGAATTAGGGCTTGTTTGTATTTTACTTCATCAACACTACGATAAGATAAAGGATAATAGTTATAAGCAAGTAAAATTGCATTGCTTAACATACGACTGGTTCTTTTATTGCCGTCCATAAAGGGTTGTAAATAGGAAATTAAAACTGAAGCCAAAAAAGATTTCTCTTCTGGGTGTGGATTTAAATTAATAGTTCTAATGATTTTTTCTAAATATTCTTTAACTTGCCATTGATTGTCTGGCGGGTGATAACGAGTACCAGTAATACCAACTGGTTTTTTTCTTAACCCTTGATCAATAGATAAATCTTTGGTTAATACAGTATGAATGAATCGAATATCGGCTATATTCAATTTTCGAAAACGAGATTTACTTTCAAGGATTAAGTCAAAAACAGTTTTATGATTAAGAATCATGATCGCTTCTTTTCGAGTGTGTCCGATTGCTTCTTTTTGTTTTTTAATCAACTCCTCTGTTTCTAAAAGAGAATAGGTATTGCCTTCTATACGAGAAGATTTCCAGCTCAATTCAATAATAAAGCGTTCTAATTCTTTACGAAAAATTGTTTTGTTTTTTCCTTTAATTTGTTGAGAGAATCTAGTTTCTGCTAAATTAAATTCTTTTTTCTCTTGAGAAGTAAACAAGTTTTTCAATTGAGAGAAAATCTTTGGGTTAAAAGTTTGATAGATAATCTTTCTTAAATCAGGACCTTGGGAAAAATAATTTTCAAGATCAATAAAAGATAAAAATGGATGAGTTTTTGGCAAAGAATAAATAGTAGCGCGACCCTTGCCTTGAGATTGAATTAATTTTAAATCAAGAAGATTATTAAGATCTCGAACAAAAGTAATTTTTGAAACAGGAAAGTCAGAAATTAGACTTTGGGAAATTTCTAATCTCGAAAAAGAACCTTTCTGAGAAAGTAAAGCAAGAATTGTCTTTTGGCGATCATTAATTTTCGTATCATTCATTTTCTTCAATCGTATCATAAATGAAACGAAAAAACAAAAGCTGTCAAGAAGTAATTACTCCTCCTCCTAGACAAACCTCCTTTAAATAAAAGACCGCGAACTGGCCGGGAGTAATGGCCCGCTGGGGACGAGTAAATTTCAATTGATAAGCATTGGATTTCAAAGAAGTCAAAGTTGCTGAAGCCGGTTGGTGACCATATCTTATTTTTACCTTAACCTTCAATGGCAATTCAGGTTCTTTACCTGAAATCCAATTAACATTAATAATCTTAAGCCCTTTTTGATGCAAATCCTTTTCTTTTTTAGTTACAATCAAGGCATTATTTTTATTGTCTTTTTTCAAAACATAATAAGGACCGCCGCTAAACTCAATTCCCTTTCTTTGGCCTATTGTATAAAAATATAAACCTTTATGTTTACCCAAAACTTTGCCCTCTTTATTTAAAATCGGTCCGGGCTTTGGACCGATTTCTTGTTCCAAGAAAAAATTTTTCGATTTGCCGGCAACAAAACAAAAGTTCTGGCTTTCGGGTCGTTGAACCGGCGGTTCAAAACCCGCTTTTTTAGCAATTCCGTAAACCTCTTTTTTTGTATAACCACCTAAGGGAAAAATCATTTGACTCAACTCTTTTTGAGAAAGCAAAGCTAAAAAATAACTCTGATCTTTCTTTTTATCTTTTGCCATCAATAATTTTCGGATTTCGGATTTCGGATTTCGGATTTCCAGGCGAAGCCGGGCATAGTGTCCCGTAGCCACAAAATCAGCTTTCATTTTTTTTGCAAATTCAAAAAACTTGGCGAATTTTAAATATTTATTGCAAACGATACAGGGATTAGGCGTTCTTCCTTTTTTATACTCCTTAACAAAATAGTCAATCACTAATTTTTTAAAATCTTTTCGGCAATCTAAAACATAATGCGGTACATCTAATTTGCAACAAATTTTTTTAGCTTTCTCTTCTCGCTTTAAATCTGCTGTACTCTGCCACACCGGCAATCGCAAAGTTAAACCAATAGGTAAGAGCCCCTGGCTCTTCAAAAGCGAAAGAGCGACCGAAGAATCCACTCCTCCCGAAAGCCCAACAATTATTTTTTTCTTTTCCATTTTTCTCTTAACTGAAAGGACAAGTTCCGGTGGGACATGAAGAACTGCTTTTTTTTCCTATAGAAAATGAGCCTTCGTAAACCCTTTTTACTCCCTTGTTTTTACATTTTGGACAGACCACATTTTTTCCATCAGAATCCTTCATCGGAAAAATATCCGTAAATTTACGACCACATTCTAGACAACGAAAAGTATAAGTCGGCATTTCTAAGTTATTTCCAGTTTAATTTTCAATTTCTCAAGTGCTTTTTTGGCATTCTCGCCAATATTGATAGTTTTCACTTCATCAGCCTGAACGGCCTGACTAAAACGAACGCCATGGCCGCGTCCGATTTTATAGTAAGGGTTATTAACAACTTCTTTATAAACTTCCTTCCCATTTTTAAAATCAGTAACTAGATATTCTGGCGCCCCAAAATCATCGTAAGGTTTGTCATCTCGATAAGGAATAATGACTCTGAAACCTTTCTTTTTTGGTCCAATTCTTTCTAAAATTTCTGCGCATTTTCCCCTAATCATCCGCGATCTTCTTCCTTTTCCTTTAATTTGAATGACTACATATTCAAGCCGGGCAATTTGATTAATCAAAGTGGCTTGCAGTTCTGAGATTAAATCATCAGCCCGACTGATTTTGACCTCTGCCGGCAATGAAACTTCCAGTTCAGCAAAAGTCAAAGGACCAATTTTACGGGTTTTAAGACTACTGAGTTCAATCTGTTCTTTTTGGCAAATTTTTTTAATTTCTTCTTCTGTTTCTAAATCGGCCACATCCAAAAGATTTTCGGTAATCTCTTTACCTAAAATAAAAGTTTCCCAAAGAACATATACACCCACTAAAAAAGCAGTCAAACTATCAATGACAGGGTTGAACCTTGTCAGCCATAAACCAATCAAAACTCCAGCTGAAGATAAAACATCAACCCGCGAGTGCTTACCATCAGCAATCAAAGCAAAACTTTCCTCTCTTTGACCAATTTTAATTTTAAGTCGAGCCAAAATCTCATTGCTAAAAACAGAAATTCCCATTATTAAAAGAGGTAAAAAAGTAATTTCTGCTTCATGATCCCCTTTTAAAATCTTCTCTATTGCTTCCCAAATTATTCCCAACCCAGCAACAGCTAAAAAAATGGTAACCACAAAGCCAGCCAAAACCTCAGCTCTAGCCCAACCGTAAGGATGAATTTTAGTCGGTTTTTTCTTGGCTACCTTAATTCCCAAAAAGGCAATAAAAGAAGAAACGATATCAATAGCCGAATGCAAGCCTTCAGCTATTAAAGCTGAACTTTTTGCCGTAATCCCTAACCCTACTTTTAAAAGACATAAGACAAAATTAGATATTATGCTGATTATCGGAACAGTTTCTTTATTCATAAAATATTTATTTTACTAAGTTTGCCTTTTGAATAAGCTTCAACTATTTTTTTAGAATAAGGGATTTCATGTTCTATTTTAATTTTAAATTCTTCAACAATTTTATCAATTTCTTTTCTTTTTCCCAAATCAGCTTGATTCAAAATTACTTTGGCCGGAATTTTTAATTTATTCAAAAGATCCAAAATTAACTTTAAATCATGACCGCCTAAAGGTGTAGGTTCTGTAACAGCATAAGCTAAACCAACACCAATCAAAGCTCGAATAACGCTGCAATGAGTGCCTGGCGCAGTATCGAATAAAAGATAATCTGCTCCAATCTTTCCAGCGAAGTTTTCGGCAAACTTCTTTAATTGAGTAACAATTGGCCCAGTCTCATCAACAACTCCGATCGAACGTCCGGTTAGCAAGTAAAAATTCCCATTAATCTTATTTTCAAATATCTCTCCAATAACTCGTTTTTCAACCTCTATTGCCTTATGTGGACAAAGATGCCAACACAAACCACATCCCGAACAAAGTTCGTGGATAAAAGTCGGATATTGATTTTTAGGCTGAAAAATGGCATTCGAACGGCAATTTTTAACACAAAGACCGCACTTTTTACACTTTTCTTTAATCAGCTTTGGAAACCGGGCATAAGCTTTATCTTTTACTTCCTTTAACTCTTCTCCAAGAAGCAGATAGTCATTTGGACACTCCACATCACAATCACATAAAATAACTTTTTTGCTTTCTTTTCTGAGTTTATTGGCTAACAAAACAGAAACAGTTGACTTTCCAACTCCACCTTTTCCACCAGTTATTGCTATTTTTACTGCCATCTTTTGCCCCGACCGAATCTGCCGGTTGAAACTTTAGTTTGACTAAGCTTGCCCTCTTGATAATTTTTCAGGGCTTTAATCACTGTTTTTCCAAATACGCTAGTAAAAACTTTGACTCCTGCTGCTTGTAAAACATTGAAAGCATTAGGACCAATATTGCCGGTAATAAGAATCTCGCAATCTAAATCTGTCACTTTTTGAGCGGCCGCAATTCCTGCCCCTCTTGTTGTTTGTAAAGTCTCATTTTTAATAAAATTAAAGTTTTTTCCATCATAAATGGCAAAATATTGACACCGTCCAAAACGAGCATCAACTAATGAATCTTTATTTGATCCAGACGAACTAATACAAATTTTCATTTATTACCCCCTTGCCATTTTCGTTCCACATTTAGGACAAGATTTAAGATAACAGGGCTGGCCAGCAACATGAGGATCTTTATGTCCGCAACTAGGACAGACACAGGATCCGCCTGGTCCAGCTGCAAATGGCCCACTCATCCGACCCCGGCCGCCGCTTACTGGAGCGCGGCCTCGCCCGCCACCAATTCCTCTAGGCATTTTAATATTCACCCCCTTCCATTTTTTTTGAATATATACCCATTATATTAAGCATTCAAGAATTTGTCAACCTATGTAAAGTATCAGGAATTGGACCTATTTCAGCCAAAAAGATTATCAAAATCAGAAAAGGAAACAGAATTAAATCTTTTTCCCAACTCAATGGCTTTCGTCTCCAAGCAAAAAAACTTTCTTCTTTTGTTTGTTTTTAGTGAAAAAGCCCGTAATAAAATTATTTATCTCTTGACAAAGAATTATTTAATGGTATTATGAATATATATTCATAAAGTAATTTGGAAAGGCGGTGAAAAATATGCCAGGATTTGATAAAACAGGTCCTATGGGAACGGGTCCAATGAGCGGTCGTGGTTTTGGTCCTTGCGGTCTAGGATTGGGATGGAGGAAAAGATACGGAATGGGACGCGGCTTTGGTAGATATTTTGGTTGGAGATGGCCTCAAACCAAAAAAGACCAAATCCAAGCTCTCAAAGATTATCAACAATCTTTAAAAGAAGAACTTGAAGATGTTGAAAAAGAGATAAAGGACTCAATCAAAGAAGAATAGGATATAATTTTGCTAATGACAAGACCAAAAATACGCCGCTTTTTGCGGTTTAGACCCAATGTTTATTATTTCAAACCTCAAGGTATTCCTTTAAGAATACTAAAGGAAGTAGTTTTATTACCCGATGAGCTGGAAGCTTTAAAGCTTCATGATGTGGATGGCTTGGAGCAAATAGAAGCGGCCCAAAAGATGAAAATATCACAATCTACATTTGCGAGGACTTTAAATAAGGCTTATAAAAAAATTGCCGAAGGAATAATCAAAGGTAAAGCGATTAGAATTGAGAAGAAATAAATTTTACTTAAAGCCAGCAATTATTTTTTGCCAATCTGTTTTTCTTTTAAAACTCCAGAATGGCTTTTTAATTGTTCTCTTATCTTCAAGAATCGGTCTTTTTTCCTGATAAAAAAGACCGATGGGAATCTTCGAATTTTCCCTGAGATTATAATCCCATTCCAAAGCTTTTTCTAAAGCTTTTTTAAAAGGATAGCCGTTTTCTTTTAATTTATAAACATATTTTCCCAGGAAATCAGTGGTATTATGATAAGCTAAACAAGGTTCCAAGACGTCAACAAAGGCAAAGCCTTTGTGTTGAATTGCTTTTTCAAACAAATTGCTTAAATGATCAACTTCCGAAGCTAAACCTCTGGCCACAAAACCGGCTCCCATAATCAAAGCCAAAGCAACTGGATTTAATGGTTTTTCCTGAACACCCAGTGGAGTTGACTTGCCAAAAAAGCTTTGTTCTGTTGTTGGTGTTGCCTGCCCTGTGGTTAAAGCAAAAATCTGGTTATCGTGAACGATCATTGTTAAATCAGCATTAAAACGACAACTATGAACAAAGTGAGATATTCCCTCGGCAAAAGTATCACCATCACCGCCAAAGCCAATTACGGTTAAATCAGGATTAGCAATCTTAATACCTAAAGCTGGTGGAAGAACCCGACCATGAAGCGAATAAAAACCATTAATATTCAGATAATCATAAATCTTCGCATGACAGCCAATACCGGTAACAGCAACAATATTCTCTTTCTTAATTTTTTTCTCATTAACTAAATTAACTAAGGCTTTTTTTATGGCCAATAAAAGCCCGTAATTCTGACAGCCCGGACACCATGTTTTAACTACTTTGGTTTCTAAATCTCCAATTTTCATCTAGCTAGTCTTTTCACTCCTTTAATGACTTCTTGAGAAGTAAATGGTCGAGCGTCATATTTTAAAAGTTTCTTTTCAAGAAAACAACCGGTTTTTTCGGTAATAATCTGACCCAGTAATCCAGTAACATTATTTTCCACTAAAACAACTTTTCGAGATTTTTCAATCTCTTTTTTTACTTCTTCTGCCGGAAAAGGATTAATATAAGAAACCTGCATAAATCTAAAACCAGACAAACTATTTAAAGCATCCATAATCGCTCCCTTAGTTGAACCCCAGCCAATAATTAAATTTTCGCCTTGGCCGTAAATACTAACAGGATTTAACTTCTTTATTTCTTCTTGAAGATATTTTACTTTTCTAAACCGCTTATCATTCATCTTTACGGTCCACTCAGAATCCTCAATCGTATATCCGTCCTCGTCATGCTCATAGCTGGTCGCCCGCACAAACGGTCCCTGACCGGGAACTGCTCTCGGAGAAACTCCATTCTTCGTAAGTAAATATCTTTTATAATCAGCGCTTGGGTTTTTAACAATAAATCTTAACGGTTTTACTTTTGGTCTCTCGAACTTATCAAAAGTATAACCGCTTTCACTTAAATGTTTGTCAGACAAAAGAATGGACAAAACTTGATATTTATAACTCAAATAAAAAGCTTCAACCGTTCTTAAAATCGCTTCCCGGGGATCACCGGGAGCAATCACCACTCTGGGAAACTCACCGTGGCCAATATTAACGGCAAACTTGAGATCTCCTTGAGTAGTATAAGTCGGCACGCCTGTTGCCGGTGCTGTCCTTTGGGATAAATAAACCACTAAAGGAATTTCGGAAATGCCAACCATGCTCATCGCTTCTGCCATTAAAGCAAAACCACCGCCCGAAGTACCGACCATGGTCATCGCACCAGCATAACTAGAACCTAAAGCGGCGCAAATAACGCTAATTTCGTTTTCAAGTTGAAAAACAGAGAATTTCTCATCTTTTTGTTTCGCGGCTAAAAGATGCAAAACCGGAGTTGCCGGCGTCATCGGATAAGCTAAATATACATCAAGACCGGCCATTACTGCTCCCCTGCTAATTGCTTCGCTTCCGGTAAAAAAATAATTTTCTTTACTTTTTTGAGAAGATTTTACTTTTGTTTTTTTCTTAACAAAGTCATACCCTTCTTTAGCCGCCTTTTCCAATAATGGCGCTTTCTCTCCAAATTCTTCTTTAAAGACTTTGAATAAAGCGGGAAGCTGCAGATCAAGAACTTTAAACAAAGAACCAAGCAAGATATTATTACCGAATATTTTAGAAAATTGAAGTTTATTAAGAATGGAGTCAATATCAACAGAAATAAGATTTTTTACTTTTAAACTCTTATCGCCAAGAACAAAACCGCCTTTTTTAAGATTTTGTCCATGCTGTTTGATTGTCTCCTGATCTAAGGCAATAATGACATCATATGAATTCTCATGAGAAAATATCGGCTTGTCAGAAATTTTAATAACATTGAAATTATGGCCACCTTTGATTAAAGAAGCATAATCACGGTAGTTAAAAACATAATAACCAAGACTAACAAAGGTTTTGGCAATTAAAAGTGAGGTTCTATCCGCTCCCTGACCTGCTTGCCCACCAACTAAAATTAATTTTTCCATAAGTTTTTATTGTAACATTTTAGAAATATTTTTAACAGCCAAAATATAAGCAGCGTCACGAAGGGAGATTTTTTCTTTTTTAGCTTTTTGCCAAATATCCTTAAAAGCTTGAGTAATTTTTCTTTTTAGTTTCCGATTAATTTCTTCTTTCGTCCAGTGTTTCTTTTTTCTGTTTTGAACCCACTCAAAATAGGAAACGGTGACTCCACCTGAGTTAGCTAAAACATCAGGAACAGAAATAATTTTTCTTTTTTGGAGAATCTTGTCTGCTTTTGGCGTCACCGGCCCATTAGCTAATTCCAAAATCACTTTTGCCTGGATTTTCCTCGCGTTTTTGGCAGTAATTATATTTTCTAAAGCTGCTAGTACCAAAACATCACATTTAGTAATTAGTAATTGGTCATTAGTAATTGTTTCTGTGCTTGGAAAACCAACTACTGAACCAGTTTTCTTTTTCCAAACCATAACTTTTTCTATCTCTAATTTTTCATTTACTTTTATCCCGCCTTTGGAATCGGAAACGGCAATAACTCTGAATCCAACCTTAGAGGCTGACTTTGCAAAATTATATCCAACGTTTCCGAATCCTTGAACTGCAATTTTTAATTTTTCATTTTTAATTTTTAATTTTTGTGCGAGCGAAGCGAGCACATATACTCCCCCTAATCCCGTTGCCTCTACTCTTCCCTCCGATCCTCCTTTCTCCATTGGCTTTCCCGTGAAAGTAGCAAGAATTTCATTCTCTTTAATTTTGCATTTTGCATTTTGCATTTTGCACTCCGACGCGTATGCGTCGGTCATCCAAGCCATAATTTGCGGGTTTGTATTCACATCCGGTGCAGGAATATCTATATTCGACCCAATATCATAATAAATAGCCTTAATATAAACCCGAGAAAGTCTTTCTAATTCTTTTTCGGAAAGTTTCTTTGGATCAACAATAACGCCGCCCTTAGCGCCGCCAAAGGGAATATCAG
>Ga0265594_1000472_pt1 | contig 33409 bp, 18 predicted proteins | sample saktaG_11_FD_190147 | JGI IMG/M metagenome (GOLD analysis project Ga0265594, IMG submission 190147) | Saline water microbial communities from Sakinaw Lake, British Columbia, Canada - sak_2011_5_24_80m | ecosystem: Environmental > Aquatic > Non-marine Saline and Alkaline > Saline ... | reverse complement strand
GATACATTAAGCCCCGGAGCGCTGAAAACCTGCTATATTAGAATTGCGGAGTTAAATCCTCTGGATGAAAATGCTCGTGCGGCAGCAGGGCAAATCAGCGAAAGCGCGGATAAAGACGCCTTAACTAAAATCGATTTGCCCAAAGTAACAAGGCGTTCTGTTTCTCCAGAGCCTGCTCCTGAAGTGAAAGCGGAGGAAACGAAGGCGGAGCAGGAACCGGTTGTCCTGGCTGAACAGCAATCTAAAGAGGAAATTGCCGTTCCAGAAAAACCCCCAGGGGCACCCCGCCAAGCTCAACTAAGCGAAGAGGAAGCACATCTTGGTCCTGTGATTGAGGATGAAGTGGAACCGGTATTAAAACCTGAGATCGAACCGGAACCGCAGCCGGAACCAGAGTCAGAGAAACCCGCACCAGCTGTCGCCGGTGGAACCACATCGGCATTAAGCGATATGTTCAGCAAATTGAAATCCAAACCCCTGGCGGAAGTGCAGAAGGAAAATTGGACCCTGCCGGTAGCAGACAGTAAAAAAACCAAGAAGAGTGATGTTCGTGATACGGCAGCACCAAAACCGGATAAAATATTTACTGTTCCGCTCAAGGATTCGGTTGATTCTAAAGAGAAAATGGATATGGTCCATAAGGAAATCGGACTAAAACCAGATCTCGATGCAGCGCCGGAAAGAAAAAAAAAGACCCCCACTAAAATAGAAGATACTCCCGCTACCGAAGCAAAAGGTACTGTATCTGAAAAAACAACGCCTTCCACGGACAAGAAACCGCCTGCCAAAAAATCAACAACGGTTAAGAAAACAACCGTGACCCGTAAGAAAAGCAGTCGAAAAATAGATGATAATACCATATCCTTCAATTCACAGGAATCTATTAATGGCAAAGTCGAGCTGAAGATACCCGTTCCCACGTTTACTCTTGTTGAGGTGTTTAAAAAACAAAAATTATATGATGAAGCTCTTCAATTATTGGATGTTTTGGAAAAACATTCCAAGAACAAAGACAAGATAGAAAAAGAGAGACGGGAGCTATTGCGTCTTAAGATAGAAGAATCTGAGTCGTAACGGGTTATTCTTCGGTGGGATTAAAAACAATATCGTAGCTAATATCAACAGCGCGGCTTAACATTGCCGATACCGAGCAGTACTTTTCTTGGGAAAATCGCACCGCTTTTTCAATATTCTGCCTGTTGAGATCAGCTCCCTTGAAAATAAAGGTCATATGTATTTTAGTAAAGACACGGGGGTGTTCGGCACTGCGTTCGGCATCTATTTCGATCTGAAATTCTTCAGCCGGCGTTCGCATTTTATTGATCAGCGATTCAATATCCATAGCAGTGCACCCGCCTAATGCCATCAGCATCATTTCCATCGGTTGGGAAGCCGCCTCGCTTCCGCCGAACTGTTTTTTTGAATCCATAACAACCCAATGATTGGAATCCCCTTTGGCGAGAAATGTTGCGCCCGATGCACGGTGGAGTGAAACTTTCATTACTTATTTATTACCTTTTTTAATGATGTTATTCATTGTATCTATAATCTCATCGAGATTTTGAATATTCTTTAATTTTGCAATTTCTTTCAACGTGCCCCAGACCGGTTCACCACACATGATACAGGCTATCCCATAGTCTTTGAGAGGGCGGACTAATTCGGGATAATCATTTACAATATCTTCAATGTCGGTATTTTTGGAAATCATGGCGCCGCTCTATAAAAACCTTTTAGTCTTTTTCAGAAGATTCTTCCGGCTGATTTGAGTCATTCAGGTCGAGTGTCATAAACAGGTTTTTACAAACGTCATCGGGAAGTCGATCGCAGCTGTCGGCAACTTTATAAATATTGACGGTTTTTTTGACCTTATCGACATAAACCTTGCAATTACGGCAAACCTTCAGGTATTCCTGAATCTGTTTGCAGGGACTTGAATCGAGGTCGCAGCCAAGATATTCACAAACTTTTTTATAAAGTTCCTTTTGGTTTTTCATATCAAACCTTCTTCAGCGACTAATCCTTCTAATTGTTCTTTAAGAAAATTGCGGGCTCGCATGAGACGAATTTTAGTATTCGATGGAGTGATTTGTAGAATTTTACTGGTATCTTCGGTGGATAATTCGTGGAGATCCCGAAGAATGAATACGGTTCGGTAAATATCAGGCAATTTTTCGACTAATTCATCCAATTTCCTACGGAAGCGTTTTTCACTGATCTGACCGTAGTCGAATGTTGGCCATTCTGAAGTGGCGGAAGAACTGATTTTTTCGATATCCGGATCGTCTATTGAAACGTGCTGGTATTTGTGGGGCTTGGATTTCAGTTTCCGCAGTCCGATATTCATAGCGATACGGTACAGCCAGGTATAGAAAGAGGATTTTCCCTGAAACTGATGAATTTTCCTGATCATGATCAAGAAGGTTTCCTGCAGGATATCTTCGGCGTCCTGTTCACTGTTGGTCAGTCGAAGCCCCAAATGATATATACGGTTTCTATATTCTATGACCAGCCGGGATAATGCTTGCCGATCCCCGTTTTGGGCTTTGCTTACCAGTTCTGTTTCTTGTTGCAGGTCTTTCGTTTCCAAAGCGCCGTAATTTAGTTAATCTCATCCGAAAAACCATCACAGATTTCGTCTCACTTGTAAAAGAGCAATTGATATTAATTTTTTAACACATCGTTAATTTTATCGATAAACATCTGCTCCGGCACGGCGCCCTCTAACGACGATGTTTCATTGATAATTGATTTCGGGACTCCGCTAACAGCATATTTCTGAGCCAGATGCGGGAACTCCGTTGCTTCAACCATGTCTCCGGTAATGTTCTTATTCGCAAGCGCCAGACGGTGGGCGGTTCGAACTGCCGCGGGACAATATGGACAAGTGGGAGTAACAAAGACCTGAATATGAACAGGTTTGTCAATTGCCTGGATTTCTCTCAGGACATCACCGGAAAAGCCGTGATTGCCGCTGGAAACATCGAGAATGCCTTCCAGAAGGCTCTGAAACTCATATCCGGAAGGTATTCCGAAAAAGCGGATTCCGGGATTGGATTCATCTTCCGGTATTAATATAGTTGCCGGTATCTTATCAATGTTGTATTTGGCGACCACGTCCCTGTCAATCTGAAAATTAAACACTTCCAGAGAAAGTTTATCGGACAACAACATCAGTTCTTCCAGCAGCTGTCGTGTTTCGCGACAATAACTGCATTCGATGCTCTGGGTGAAATGAATGATCTTCACCTTTCGAGTCATTGCGGACAACCGGTCTTTCACAAATTTTTGATCTTCATCTTTTAAAAACATATTCAATCTCCTTTTTCTGAGCTGTTAGATGATTGAATTTGCCGTACGTTACAGATACGGTTTTATTTATGGAAATGAGATGGCTTGAGGTGTAAAAATATTGTATTGGAAAAACTAATGCCGGGAGAGTTTAATTTTTATCGATAGAATCTTGGTCGCTTTATGATTAATTAAACTTGTTAAATAAAGAGTTTAGTAGGGATTTATTAATGTTGATATCAGCGTTTTTACGCCAGACAGCCAAAGAGTCATGTAGGATTGATAATGTCTGATTTTTTGCGATAGATTTTCTCAGATCATAGGAAACATCATCAAAAGGGGAATATTCTGTAGTAACTGAATGCCGCTGAATCCGTAAATAACGGTTATTTATTTTTAGCCATTCTGATATATTTCCATCCTGTGTGCCTAACAATGTCTGACGAATGATTCCGGGAATATCCCCCCGTTTTTTAATAAATCGCCCCGATTCAAGAGTTCCGGATTTAGGGATGCCATAATCTTTGATTATTTGTTTAACAGGTATTTTTCGGTCAAACAGATCATCACAAACTTTCATGTCAGAGCTGTCTTTGACAATAAGGAACGAATAATCAAATGTCTGTTGCCGGATAAATGATCTGTTTTTTAAAGAGTCATAGGTTGTTAACACAACGGCAGAATCGATCGAATCGGGATTGATTTCAAAACGTTCTATCAGCGCAGTACTGTACTTTTTTCCTGCATAAAGATTTTTTTGAAATGCTACAGCATTTTTTACAGTAACGCTTTTATCTAATCCCCTGTCAATACCTTCATCGATTAAAAAATAGTCTCTGATCAGCTGTTCGGTTAAAGTTTTAAGACTCCCGTATAACATACGAACCGGTTGATCGGTAATTCTGTCCAGAAACTCACTTACGGTCATTTCATGATCTGGAAATGATATAATTGGATTGTCGCTGATTTCCTCTAACGTCTGCGGCACCGGGGCAATTTCCGGACTGTAAGGCAGCTGCAGAAGCATTGGCGACACCTGTTTGTCAGTCGGAAATCGTTTTCTGATCTCCTGCATAACAATGCCCCATTCCGGATTATGGATTATGGCTGATTTATCCGACATGAAATCATTAATGAACGTATAGTATCGTTTATCCTGTTCCCGTCTGGTGAATTGCCGCACCAATTTTTCTCTGGACAGTTCGTATTCATACTGTGTTATTAAAGGATTAAAGACTTTGTTTTCCAGTTTAAGAATATGCCAGCCAAAACGGGACTCCACCGGGTGAGAAATACTTCCGGCTTTCATCTGGTAAATTGTATCCTCAAGAAAGGGATCAAGGTCTCCGAAAGATGACCAGCCCAGATCACCACCACTCTTTTTCAGGGTGGAATCTTCAAATATTTCAAAAGCGATCGATTCGAAATCGCATCCTTGTTTCAAAAGCAGATAGAGCGAATCAATTTCCGTTTTGGTTTTAGTAAATAGATGTTTAACATGCGCTTTCTGAGTTTTATACAGATAGATTTTCTTTAGGTCCGATTCGTCAGGTTGGGGTGTTTTCAGCTCAACTTCTTCATTAAGCAGTTGTTCTTTTGTCTTACGTCGGCGGATGCGCCGGATGACAGCTTCAACGTCAAATTCAGTCACCGAGCCGGTTTGAAAACCTTTCTGGGCTAAGATATACAGATCAATTAGATGATTAAGATGCTGCTCCCGTTTTTGAGCTGAGTCAAAGGTGTTACCATAGAGAATAGTTTGAAAATAGTCGTCGGAAAAATCATCTGTGCTGATGATGTCCTGATTAATCGATGCAAGGGCAATGTTCTCACTTTTTTTGGCACATGAGTTTAATGTGAAGACCAGAAACAACCAGGAGAATGTCGTTAACAGGATTGCAGATTTCAACAGGTTCATGGATAAACGTCCATATTGTTTTTCAATTTAATAAAACCGCCCCAAAATTACATTTATGTTATGTGTTATAAAAGGATTTTAGCAGATTTGCAAAACTTTTGCTACAGCATGTTGAATTCTATTAGCAGAGTATCCGATATTTATTAAAAGGACAATCGATAGATTGAAGATGCTTCCAATCGAAGTAAAAAAAAACGGATATTTTTGCGATAAGCATATCAAAAATCTTGACTTTTTCTTTTATATGTGATAGTCTAAGCATGTATGTGGATGGCAGCTAGTAATAGAAAAAAATATTGAAGGTAAGTGCCTTCGGTAGGATGTATTGTTTTAACCAAATAAGGAGGAAGTAATGAAGAAATTGTTAGTGTTACTTTTTGCGTTGACAATTCTTTTTAGCTTTTCCGCCTTTAGTGCGGAAAATGGCGAGAACGTGTATCTCAAAGTCTGGGATTCAACCAACGATGATGTCCCGGAAGACTTGTGGGATATCGAGTACATGGGAGATATGGATGGCGATGGCTTCCGGGAATTCGCGGTTTGCACGGATGAAGGAGGCGCAATAATCTATCTGTACGAATGTGTCGGCAATGATGATTATGCTATTGTCTGGCAATACGCTATTACGACAGATTATTGCACTGATAGTTATGTTATTTGCAAAGGTGATCTTGACGGTGATGGTCTCGAAGAGATTATTGCCGGTGTTGCAACATCTGGAGCCGGTCAATTTGGTGTCCATATTTTTGAATGGGATGGAGTTATCGGAAGCGATAATTATGTGTTTCAGACCATGTACGATGTCGGTGATGGTGAAGGTGGATCCATCACAATTTGTGAGGCTGGAGATTTTGACGGCGACGGCGTGCAGGAATTGTTCCTTGGGGAAACTATTAATGACGATATTTTTATCGTTTCCCTCGATACTTTAAGTGATTTTGATTTTCCTACCTGGAATATCGAATTTGAAGATCGTCTCGATGACGAAGGCGGCGACTACACACTATGGGGATTTACGTCGGGTGATTTTGATGCAGATGGCTATACCGAGCTTGTATGTACCGAATGGGATTATAATGCAATCATCGTTATTCAGGTAGATGGTGTGTGGACACCTATTCGAGAGAACTGTGGTGGGACGATATGACCCATCCCAATGATGGTTGTGCACTACGATCTCTGTGTGCCTATGACCTGGATGGTGACGGTTTTAAGGAAATTATTATTCCTTCAACCAACGGAACCGTCTATACGGTTACCAATACCGGTACTTTTGTGGATTTAAACTTGAATGCAACGGCATTGGATTCACTTACGACACTTCCCGATATCACCGGCGCCGCTCTTGGCGATCAGGATATGTTTTTGGGTAATGTCGGTGAGCCGGATATTTACGTTGCCGGGTGGTATGGTATCTACGACCTTGAATTCACAGGCGGAGATTACAAAGATGCCGCCAACTGGCATCTTTATACTGTCTTTGAAGACACCAATGTCCGCTGGCAGCAAACAATCGTAGGTGATTTCGACGGTGACGGATTAAAAGATTTTGCGGTTGCCAGAAGAGACGGTCCGCCGTATATTGACATCTATGAACATGAGCCATTGGAACAGGGCACTTATTCCATTGTTACGGAAATGGATAGTTCTGCATACGTTTTTCAGACAAGAGGATTATGTGCAGGATCGGATTTAGATGAAGATGGAAAAAAGGAAGTCTTTATCACTGATTACAGAGATGGTGGTTTTATTCACGGATTTGAGGCGATTGCGGATAACACACTTGAATGGATTTGGTCCTCAGATACTGTAAAATCATTGGCGTATGCCGCCAACCGTAATGTAGTAACAGGTGACCTTGATAACGATGGTATTGGTGAAGTTATTTTTGCCGTAAGTGGAAATGCCGGAGACGGTTCAGCTGGAACTGCCGGTTTGAATATTTATGAATGGGATGGTACAACTGATAATGGATTTACTGTTTATGCTCATACTATGATCGATGACAATCTTGATTCAGATCGCTGGAGATTCGAGAATATTTCGCCGCCTTTTGATATTGATGGTGATGGTATCAATGAGATGTGTATCGCAAATAACGGATCAGATCATACTATCGGTGACCGTTTTTGGATACTGTCCATCGATGGGGATTTTGAAAGTGGACTCTATTCGACAGTTATTGAAGCTGTCTGGAACCAGACAGAACACGCATTTAACGGATCACCGTATTATGGCAACTATGGCGACCTTGATGGTGACGGAACGTTAGAAGCTGTTTTTGCCGCCTGGGATAACGGTGGATTATTCATTGTTGACGCAGAAGGACCTGATACATATAGTTTTATTAATTATATTCTGGCAGATCCTCTCGGACACGATGGTGTTGCTTATGGTGGTATCGCAATTGCAGATTTTGACGGTGACGGTAGAGATGAAGTCATTTCACCAATGTATACTGGTGCTGGTGAAGATTATTATACTACTATTTTAAATATTGACGGTGACATATCTGCTGCGACGGCAGAAAACAGCGTTGGATTCGTCAGGGGTCCGTGGTTAGGTGCTGGAATTGGACAATGTGCTGCGGCTGATTTTGACGGTGATGGTAAATATGAATTCTATGGTTCGAATTATTCAACTCACACATATGAGTTTAAGTGTGTTGGAACAAATCCATTATTGCCTGAATCCTGGGAAGTGAAATCATGTATTTCAAATTTGGGTGATAATTATGGAGTGGCTTCGGGCAATTTCGGACTTGATGCGGCAAATGATTTAGATCGCGACGGAAAACCGGAAATCGTTGTTGGATACCTTGATCATGCCGATCAAACAGTATTTTTAAGAGTTGCTGAATATACAGGATCTGTTTTTGTTGAAGAAAATTGGCGTATCATTACACCTGCGGATTACAAGCTGTCACAGAACTTCCCGAATCCGTTCAACCCGACAACTCAGATCAGTTTCGATATACCGCTTGCCAAAGACGTTACACTGAAAATCTACGATATGCTCGGACATGAGGTGCGCACACTGATAAGTGAACACAAACAAGCCGGTGCTTATACGATTACATGGGATGGAAATAACAAAACTGGAAAAGCTGTATCCGCCGGCAATTATATTTACGAGCTGAAAGCCGGTCATGTAGTTAAAAGCAAAGTTATGACTCTGATTAAATAATCTGGATTTCTGATAATGAAAAAAGGGCGCTTTACGGCGCCCTTTTTTTTTAAGTTGGATCTATTATTGGCGTTAAAACGACAAGCCGATTGAAAAACGATGGACATTATTTAAAATACCGAAGTCGGAAAAAGCATAATCAAAATTCAGTGACACAAATCCTCTGATGCCATAGTGAATACCTCCTCCCACAGCAAACGATTCTTCACCGTCTTCAAGAAGCAGGTTTGTATATCCGCCTCTCAGGAATAAGAACTCTTTAAGAGCAAATTCAAAACCGATATTAACGCTTTCGAGATTATCACTTGGGTGCATAGCATCAGCAGCGACAGTCAGACGGCTTATGCTGGTGTTCATTACGTCCATGGCTATACCGATTCTTAGAAGAAGCGGCAGGGACCAGGAATCGGTATCCAAGTGCGCATTTATACGGTCATTGTTGCCTTCTTTGAGAATATCGATATCGTGTTTTATCAGAGCATCTTTACCCCGGAGAGTCATCTTATTGCCAAAATTCGATATACACATACCAATCGTCATACCGTGGAAACGTGTTTTGAACAACGTACCAATATCGACTGCAATAGCGCTGGCGCTCATATGATAAATATTTTGCTGAATATATTTACCATTAAACCCGATGGAAAATCGATCGGTCAGATTACGTGCATAGCTGAGCCCGATCGCCATATCATTAACTGAAAACAGTTCACCGGTTCCTTCGGGCTCCAGAATTGTTCTGATCTCCATATCACCCATATTGATACCGGTATAGGAAACACCAATAGCGCTGGCATGATCCAGTTTTACTACCAGGCTGGCAAAATCGTAATTAATACCAGCAAGCCATTCGGTATGATTAAGAAAAACCTCATTACGCTTTAATTTTGTCATGCCGGCAGGATTCCAGTAAATAGCGCTGGCGTCATTTGCGATTGCGACAAATGCACCACCCATACCGATGGCACGTGCCCCTGCTTCGATCTCCAGAAAGGGGGCGCTGGTTGTACCGACTTTAGAAACGTTTTTCACAAAACCACCCTGGAGATTAGCGATTGTCAACATTGTAATCATGAGAGAAATCGTGAATATTTTTTTCATGATATAACCCCCTTCTATTTAATCACGGCAAATTTGCCGATTTTTGTTCCTATACCAGGTGCATCTACATGATACAGGTACAGTCCGTAAGCTACATCCAAACCATCTTTTGATGTTAAATCCCAGGATTCCGAACCGTCATCAAGTGTCGTTTGATGTTTGATAGTCTGAACTAAATAACCACGTAATGTAAATATTTTAATCGTACACTCATGAGGCAGATGGATAAAATCGATTTTTCGTTCTCCTCTGCCGGATGTATAAAGATGTTTCGGCTCCCATGATGCCGCAACGATATAGGGATTTGGCACCACGGCGACTCTTTTCAGATCGTCTTTTGCTTTGTTTTTATCAATAGAAACTCCGGTAGTTGTAAACGTAAATATATCGTCCGAATTGTATGGTTTGGATATTTTAAGTGTGAATACATCACCGGGTTTGGGAGCAAAGGTATCCCATTCCAGCCCGTTATATGTATCAAAGCCCTGGTGGTTGCCGATCCAAAGAACGGTGCCGTCAAGCAGTAAGGAATAGATGTTTTCAGAGCGGATTAATCCGGAACTTAGTTTCACATCGCGGATGTTGGTATCGTCTAAAGGAATACCATCGGTAATCTTGAAGATGCTGATTCCTTTTTCTGTCCCGATCCAAAGACTGTCCTGATACTCGGCAAAACAGCGTACTTTTCCGGATGCAAGCAGACCGGATGGAATGCTGACCCAGCTGGTATCATCCGGCGGTAATATTCCAATTCCCCCTTCTGTTGCAACCAAAACACCCAAAGAATTTTCATAAAATGTATTGACTGTTTTATTCGGCAATTTATCTGACGGAATATATGATCTATCAGTTCCATTGAATCGTACAATACCATTTGCGGTACCGACCCAGATACTCCCGTCCTGAGATTCAAAAAGTGAGCGGATATCATAAGATGCAAATTCGCTGTCCTGCGTTGTGTAAAATTGGTAGTTGTTCGGCCCCAGGTAATGCGTCAATCCGGAATTGGTTCCGATCCATACCGATCCGTCACCGGCAACGAGCAAGGATTTAACATCTATATCGCCTGATGCGAAAGTGTCAATCGGTGATTCCTCAAATTGCAGACCATCGAAAGTTAATATTCCTTCTGAGGTTCCGATCCAGAGTTTATTATTTACATATTCGACAATACAATTTACCGAAACATTTACCAGGGCGTCATTTTCAACCTGTACCCAGAGCATATCATAATAATAGGCGAGACATCCCTGTGTACTATTCGAAACCGCCCAGAGATGCTGCTGTGAATCTTTAAATATCTGTTTGATATTGGGCAGTTTGCTCTTCATTTCCATGATCCAGGTACCTTTGATAGATCCATTGGTATTAATATCGTAATTATCAATAATCGGGAGTACTTTATCCCCGTGAGATAATTTACCTGTTTTAGTTTTAGCAAAATAAACGAACTGACTGCTGTCGCCAGTCGTAATATCTTTAACCCAGAAATTTGCCGGTTTACGGTTGTAGGATTCGAACTGTACCGAGTCAGTAATAATTATTTGATAGTCATGAGGTCTTTTGATTCCTTTAATGCCTTCTTCGTATTTTTTTGTCGAATGTGTAAACAGATTTCTGGGGTTTGCCCATCGGCTGGCTTCTGCCATGACCTCAATAGGGCTGGTGGTTACCCTTATATGCATACCATGGGTAAAGGCATTGTAAACTTCGCCGTTAATCCAAGGTGAATTTACGATCAATGTTTCGGGATCGTCAGGATACGTGACATCGATTAATGAATATACTGTTGTCATTCTCTCCCGTTCTTCATTATCGCGGATATCAACGTTTGGTTCACCGGGTTTATCGGGATCTCCCGGAATTCCCGGCGTCGGAATGCCGTCGCCTTCACCTTCATCACCCGTGTCTGCAATCCCGTCCAAGCCAAGGTCGTGTAGTAGTGATTCTCCCGGATCTCTGACGCCGTTTCCAACATCACTGAATGTCTCGCCGTCTTCACTGGTCTGGTAAATGCCATCACTATTTACGTCGTACCAATCGATACTGCCATTGTTTTCTGTTCCCCAATCATCAAAAACGGTATCTATTTGTGTAATAATAGTTGTGTCCGGTGGAGTGGATGTTGTATCAATTATTGTGATGGTGGTGGTAATAATTTTTACATCTAACGAATCGATCATTCCGTCACCATCATTGTCAAACCGGTCGATATGGTTGGTGAACTTATTATAATTATCGTGGGCGGGATCGGGGTTAAAAATTGGATTGTAACCGGTTTCTAATGAATCCGGAATCTTATCTAGCCCGTAATCTCTAAAACGTTCGCCCTCGTTCCAAACGCCGTCCGGTTCATCATTCCAGCCAATCCAATCGCTATCGTTGTCCAGGCCATCGGTTTCCGTATCTTTGAAATGGATTTCGAAAGTTGTGTTATCCGGTACCAGTAATTCATCTACAAGGTCGATGTTTACGTTTCCTGTTCCAATAAATTGCGATGAATCAATACTCGATATAATTGGCGGTACATATCCGGCGGCTGGTGCGTTTGGTATGACAACGACAGTATTAACATCCGTTGCGACAACATTTCCGGACACGTCGGTAAAAAGCCGCTTGGAGCACTCCGAAGGCTGCATAGGTGGCAGAGACTCTTTATCCACCCACCCATTTTTATAAAAGTTTTCATAATATCCTTTATCGTAAGAACATACGGCGTAATAATAGGTTTGCCCGTTTTGTACGGTAGAATCCACAAGAGAGTAATATAAGCCGGTGTCATCTCCCATTTCGAATTTTACACCGTTGTAATCGACAGGATGCAATCCGGTTAACCCGTTATCAATATCAAATTGTGCCATAGGCTTATTGAAGGTCAGATTACCGTATGCGTCGGAAATCAGCTGTGTTTCCATAAAGTTTGGATCGGTAGCGCGGTAGATCCGATATCCTTCAAAATCTTTTCCATAAATATGATCGATCGATCCTTCGGCGACCTTATCCCAGTAGAGAGTGACTTTATGATCTCCGGGAACAACCGTGACATTGGGTTTCCGGGGTGGCTTGGCAAATGCATAGTCGGAATTGTAAATCCTTTGAATTACGTCAGCATTTCTGAAAATATCTTTTTCGTCTTCGCCTAATACCATCGCGACGGAGAATTTCCTGCGACTGTTCAGTGAATCATTTAGTACGGAAGGAAGTGTAAAGTAACCTGAACCGTACAGAAAGGTTAAATCGACATTTTGCTGAATACTTCCAAAGTAATCAGGACGGGTTTGATTCCATACGCCTTCATCATTGGAACACATGATTCCAGGCCAGGCTTCTGCGGCAAAGCTGGTCAAGCCGATCTGATCGGATTCATCATTATCGGTATACTCGAAGTTTGGCTCGCCGGGGTCGGGAACGCCGTTAGCTTCGGTTCCATCCCAATCGGGTCCGGGATAATCTTCATCTGACGGTCCGATACCATCGGAACCCTTATCATCCAGATCCGGGTCCCAATCCCCGTCATTATCAATGCCATCTGCCTGGCTTTCATCAACCATTCCATCGAAGTCGTTGTCGATGCCGTCCATCGGATTACCGGGAGATTCCAGGAATCGCCAGCCAAAGTATGCCGGTTTGAAACCACCCTTTACATTGCTCCACATATCATGGTCCCACTGATATACAATGGAATTTGGTCTGTCAAACCAAGCATCATCATCATGCTGATCGCCATCGTCACCGACGTCGGCGTCGCCGTACATGGCAAAAACCGTTTTTTCATAGTCCACATCACCGGTATTATTGATCCAGTAGGTCCAGATGATCAGATCTTCAGCGGCAGGATGCGCCCATTGGTATCCGCGTACATCAACCTGAAATGCCAGCCCTCGCTTATTTGCTTTCATAATCGAGTATTCAACGCCTGCCTGAGCTGAGATCTGGCTTGTTGCGAAAATTCCTTTAAGCAAAAGAGTGTTCGAAAGCCCGTTGTCATTTAAGTTTCCAACGCCTTCGATAGAATAAAAATCTGCATTTATTTCTTTTGAACCGTTATATACTTTCAGCACATCCTCTTTACCGTAGGTCTTGATTTTTGATGGATCGAAAATATAGTTATCCGCTGTCAGTATTAGAGTCTTATTACCGGCGTCCACTACGGTAATATTTCCGATGAGTCGTCTGTAGTCCGAATGACTTGCTGGATAAAAAGAAAATTCATCATTCCCATAATCATCCATAACAAAATAGGTTTCCAAATCGCCGCGAACATATTTACCATATTGTCCGTTCCAATAACCATCCCATGAGTTATCCTTTCCCGGCCAGCTCGTGGGCCAGGAATCCGGATCGTCGCTCATGGCAATTTTATCCTGAAGCGGGTTCGCATACCCGGCAATCGGATCAAAACCAAGCTGACGACCGTTCTCATCTTTATCCATTTGATTTCGTGAGTCCACAACAATACCGTCAGAAAATATGTGAACAGGTAAGCCATCGGCATTATAGACTTCAGCGCCGATAATAGGTGTAAATTCTGCGAAATAGCTGCGTCCTGATCCTTTTGGATAAATGCCGGAATTTAATCTGCCGGCGATACTCCAGTTGCCAATACCACCGAAATTGTAAAACAGTGTTAATATCAGGTTTCCGTCCATTATGCCCGATTTACGATCGACTAATGATGTGGTCTCAGTTGGTTTTCTAAACCAGGAGCGCCGGGGAGAGTTTACTTTTCCATCGGCAGCCGGCAACCGGGTTATCAGTGTACTTATGAAAAGTGCAATCACGAATCGTTGTTGAAAGCGCTTTATCATGATATATTCCTCTCTATTTAAATTCAATTTCGGCGCCAAATTTTATCAGACGCGGAGCTGTGTAGTAATCTGGTCGAATATCGTATCGGTATTCTGTCGGAACTCCATCCCGAAGATTATAATCCGCTCGCCCCGTTCGGGCGAATACATAGCGGCTGTTTCGACGGTCAAAAAGATTATAGACATTGCATAATAATGATACCCGGTATTGTCCAAGCGAGATTTTTTTAAATAGTTTCATATCCATATTATATTGAACAGGTTTTCGCGCACTGTTTTTAAACGTTTCCGGATCGCCCGATACGTTTGAGGGGGTGTATGGCAAACCGCTACCAAAATAACCTAAAATGCTAATACCCCAGGATCTGGGATTAGCGAATGAAACGATTGCATTGAGAGTGTGCCGCTGGTCCCAATCAAGGTAGATTAATTGTTTCTGAGGTTCTGCACCCGAAGCAACATCCCAGAAGTTCGCGTTGGGATCAGAGGCGTTACCCTCGGCAATACTATAGGTGTAATCTACGGATGCAGAGATAAGACCGCTCCGGCGTTTATTTAGTGCAAAAGTAATTCCCTTTGTATTGCCGAAGTCGTAGTTGATATATTTTGCGTAGAATGTTCCGCCAATGTATGTTTCAATAACCTCGGTACTGGTTAGATTCCGCACGTCCTTATAAAAACCGGTGACGTCGAATGCAATATCAGCCGTTATCTGTTGTTGTAACCCGATTTCATACTGGACGGTTCGCTGTGGTTCAAGATTTGCATTGCCCAACGTAGAGGAAAATCCGGATGAAACTTCAAAATCGGGATTATCATACATGTACGTCAAAGGCGGCATCTGAAGGAAATGACCATAGGAAAAGTGAATAACACCCTGATCGGTGATCGGATAGGCAATTCCAAACCGTGGACTAAGCTGGGTTTTTGGCTCTGATTCTTTAAACCAGTATTCAAGCCGCTCTTCATCGGTTTTATCTATCTCTCCGAGATCCTGACGTCCATTTCCTTCCGTACCATCGGAATCCGGACCGGTATAGCCCGGATCATTATATCCGATGCCGTCAGTTCCATAGTCCCAGAACCTGTTGTCAGGATAAATGGGGGAATAGGGGTTTGGATCACGAGGGTCAGATAAAATTTTACCGTTGGAATTAAAGTATTCATAGCGCAAACTAATATTTACGATCATATCGCTGAATTCCATTTTATCTTGAAAATAGACTGACCAATCATATGGATTGTGATAGGACTTATCATAGTTAATACTGGATTTATAAATTTCAGTGGAAGGATCTTCGGGATCGTAAATCGGTATTTTGGGTAGCCAGTCGGTATTTTTATTTACCTGTACGGCAAAATTTAATCTATTTACAGATGTTGTTTTATATTCAAATCCCCATCTGATTAGATGGGTCATGTTGATTTGGCTGTTAAAATCATATTTAAGTGTGCGAAAGATTGAGGTACGATAGTAGTGGCTCATCGACATTCCACCTGCGTAAAAATTATATCCTGTAAATTCGTTAAACACCAGCGGATCAGTGTTATACCTGGTAGAGTCTTCCGGGTCTTCATGCCAATAATGTTTATTCTCATTTTGAGTATACGAATATTTCAGAGAATAATAAGTTCTGGATGAAAGAGTGTGGTTTAATGTTACGATCCCATTGAAATTTTTTCCAAAATAATGCAGGCGTCCATCAGGATTGTAAATGTACCGGTGGCTATAGGTCTGATACCATGTATCACTTCCCTGTCCACTGGCAATGAGTTTTAAATTAGAAGATAAACGAACCGCAATTTTACCCTGCAGGGAAAGTTGTCTCGAGGGATTCATTGCAACATCCTTCCCATCACCTAAATTGGTCATATCCGGATACCATTGAGTGTGTGTTGAATCAAGAACCCACGTGTCAGGATTGAATATGCGTTTTCCCCAGTAGTATCCCTGCTCCTTATTATATCTTCCGGAAAGAAAGAATGAGGCTTTATCTTTAAATATAGGAACCGGGCCACTAAAACTGGCTTTTAAATCAGTAATTCCATTTACCTGAAAATCGTCACCCAGATAATAAATATCCGTATCCTTGGTAAAATAATCTCCAAGGTAAAGTGATAGATTACCGGAATATTTATCGAATTTACCCTCCTTGGTAACAATATTAATAATTCCGGACATCGCCTGTCCGTATTCGGCATTAAAGGTTCCGCTAATTACCTGCAATTCCTGGATGGCATTATTTTCAATTTCTACACCAATTGCATTGCTGAAAGGATCGGTGACAGATATCCCGTCGATGAGATAGGAAATTTCACTTGATCTGCCACCGCGGATATGCATTTCTCCGCCGCTGCCCTCAATAACGCCAGCTTGCAATTTGATGATTTCTTCAAATTCTTCCACCGGCATTTCTTCGATTTCGTCGCTGCCTATGATTGCCTGGGAGGATGTTACATCCATCTGGATCATATTTCGTTCAGCGGTTACAACTACTGACTCTCCCAGATCGAGAACTGTAGGAACCATTTCAAATCTTACAGGGGTGGTCAAATCTACTCTTACCTGTACATTCTGAATAATAAAGGACTTGTAACCGATCATCGACGCTTTTACTGAAAAGGTGCCGGGAGGAATATTGATGATGATGAAATTCCCCTGAGCATCACTGGCTGCTCCAAGCGTTGTGCCTTCAATGATAATATTAACGCCAATAAGAGGACCCTGGGTTTGAGAATCGATAACGCGCCCCATTATTTTACCGGATATTCCGGCATAACTGGCTGAGCCAGCCAGTAATAAAGACAAAGTTAGCACCCATTGAATACGCCTCATTTAGCCTCCCTGGATTGAGTTTTTAGACAGTTTGTAAAATAACCGAACATACTACTGTGGATATAGTTTAAAAGAATTGTTGTAAATTTCAATAACAAAATAAATTATCACAGTCTTTCTTAAACTGAAACAGTACTCTTTCGTGTGGATATAGTGCCAGCACCCACTTATTATAAAAATAATGGAATGATCAGATTGTCCTGCTATTAATTTAAAATGTCAATAATATTGAGAATCGCTGTGTTTTTTCAAGTTTTCCGTAATCTACAAACGCCCAATCTACACCCAGCTTGACTGTGTTGTAAATCGGATAATTCAAACCGGCACCGACCGTCAGAGTCCCACTATTCAGGGGGCCAGGTGTTTTTCCGGCAAAGATGTCGTTTCCCCAATGCCGAATACCTGCCCGTAGAGCAATGATCTCATTCCAGACGATCTCTGTACCAAAGTTAACATATTCGTCGACATCATTTGGGTGTACCGCGTCAATAGCCGTTGTAACCCGCATAAATGCGTTACTAATAACATCCATAGAGACACCAACTCTGAAAATGAGAGGCAGGGGCCAGGATTCCGTATCTAGATGAGCATTAATATTGTCATTGTTTCCGGATATATACGGATCGGCATCGTGGGTGACCAGTGCGTCCCGCCCGGTCATCTGCATATCGCCGCCAAAATTAGAGATACACATACCGATTTTCATATTGTTAAACCTTGTGCGAAACAGTGAGCCAACATCTATGGCAAAGGTGCTTGAACTCATGTGCCAGATTTGTTCCCGTACGTACTTGGTATTAAAGCCGATGGAGAATCGGTCAGTAAGGCGTCTTGCATAGGAGACGGCGGCAGCAATGCCGGAAACTGTAAACATTTCCCCGGTACCATCCGGATAACTTTCATTTCTGACTTTCATTTCGCCCATCGTTAATGTGGTTATACTGGCGCCGATAGTACCATATTGAGAAATGGGCATTATTATGGCGCCGTAGTTATGGGCAATTCCCGCCAGCCATTCGGTGTGATTGAGAAACACCTGATTGTTTTCCGAGGCAACAATACCGGCAGGGTTCCAGTACAGACCGGTGGCGTCATTTGCCAGGGCGACGAATGCATTACCCATGGCGCTGGCTCTGGGTCCAACTCCGATTTTAAGAAACTGGGCGCTGGTTGTACCGACTTTGGATTGACCAAATACCATGAACGGAACACTTATTATGATTAGCCAAAGCAGGGCGCGTTTGAGTGTTTTCATATTCATTTCCTCGATTCTGTGCGATAATTATTTAACAATTGCAAATTTTCCAATTTTACTACCTTTTTCACCGGTATCAACGTGATATATATATAGTCCGTATGCAATTTCCAGGTTATCTTTATTTAGCAGGTTCCATGAAACTGCGCCGTTGAATATACTGTTTTCTATCAGGATGGTTTTAACCAGTTCCCCGTTGAGCGTATATATCCGGATCGTTCCTTCATTCGGTAGGTTGATGAAGTAGATTTTGCGTTCGCCGCGCCCCACAACAAAATCCGGTTTCGGTTCCCATATTGCAGTCGCAATATAGGGATTGGGAACAACGGCGATGTCGTCCATCTCGTTTTTCAATTCATCGGAATTGACACTGGCGGCTGTGGATGTGAATTTATACAAATCAATGCTTGAAAAAGGTTTTCTTGTGTACAATCTCATTATATCACCCGGCTCGGGATTGTAGCTGTACCAACCATCCTCTACGGAATAGAAATCCAAGCCATATTTATTGCCAATGATAAGACGGTTCAGGTTGTCAACAAACAATGATGTTACTTCGTTATTGGTCAACTCTCCTGTATCATAGGAATATCGTTCAAAACTCCAGTTGCCGGGGTCTAAATCACTTCTGTAAAGTCCTGTCTCATCAGAGGAACCACTCAGTGCTACAAAAATAGAATTATCATAGTAGGCAATCGCAAGTATATCTTCATTGGGCAAACTATTTGTAGAAACAGAAACCCAGACACTACCATTGTAGTACGCCATTCCATGTTCTGTCCCGGCATATATCACCGAATTTATTTCAGTGAGGGTAATGACTTTTGTGCTGTTTAACCCAAGGTCGGTAAAAGGTGTCCAGACACCATTTTCGATTTTACTTATTCCCTGGTCTGTTCCGATCCAGATTCGATTTTGTGAATCCAGCAGCATTGTATAAATATTTAAGGAGGGGAGACTATCTGTGCCGGGAGTCAAGTCATATGAATACCGACCGTTTTCGAAAATAGTAATCCCGCCGGCTGTTCCAATCCACAATTTATCATCTGGATCATTGACCAACGCCCGAACTTCTTTATTAATGATATACTCATTATTAACTGTCAGGATTTCGTAGCCATTCCAGAAATTTATTCCCCCATTTGTACCGATGTAAATATCGTAATTATGCTTTGTAAAGGCATTGACGTGGTTACTTTGAATATCGGGACTATCGGACCGGTTATTATTCCAGGACATCCAGGTTCCTCCAGCTGACTTTGCCATTCCATCGCCATTTGAGCCGAACCAGATGGTTCCGGAATTATCCTGATAGATGACATGAGCCCTGGTAATAGGAGCATCGAATTTTATATCCCAGGTTCCTTTATTACTGGAGCCGGCAAATAGAAGCGGTACTACCCGTTCGCCGGACAGCAAATTACCGGTTTTGGTTATAGGGAAATAGGCAACGCCGGCAGTATCACCGGTGGTTAAATTAGTTACTAAAAATGCCATGTCCTTACGGTTATAGGATTGATCAACAATAGTATCTCTAATTATTATTTCGAAATCAGCAGGATATTTAACACCCCCGGCTCCCGATGAATATATACCAACAGATATTGAATAATTACAATCACCTGCAACCCAACCGGTTTTGTTTTCAATAATCGATGTTTCGTCATTCCAGACCTGAATTTTTAATCCGTCGATGTATGGATTGTGATCTTCTCCGTTTAAATATGTCGATTGAGTGATCAGTATATCCGAATTGTCGGGGTCAGCTACATTATATAGATCATAGTACCGGGTTTCGCGTACCATCTCTTCAAAATCCAGGGTGTCTAAGACACCGTCATTGTCATTATCTATCGAGTCCATAGACGTATCCGTAAACCGAATTTCGTAGGTTTGATTATCTTTAATGGCAGTGGGATCAATTATTGAGACGGAAATCTTGCCGGTGCCGCCAAATTGGGAGTTATCTTGCGACAGAATTAATTCGGGCGGCTGGTAGCCGGCGGAAGGTGCACGAGGCGTTACCATAGCGGTGTTATCATCCAGACGAATTTCACCGGTGATGGTGCGCTCAATATTTTTGGCGCATTCTGTAGGCGGTACACTGTTTGCCACCGAACCGGTGTCATATGCCACAACAGCATAGTAGTATGTCATTCCGTTTATGACCGTTGTATCTCTAAATGAATGTTGGAGTCCTGTATTATCTCCCATATAGTAATGAATACCATTGATCTGTTCTACGGGATGAGGACCTTCATACTTATCAACCAAGTCGAATTTGGCAAGAGGTTTCCATAATTTCGGATTTCCCTGTGCGTCTGTAACAACAAAGGGATCGTTGAAGCCGAAATCGCTGGAGCGGTAAACGGCATAACCGGCGAAGTCAAATCCATAAACCGGATCACGGGATAATTCCGAGCGAGTGTCCCAGTAAAGCGTAACTTCACCATCTCCGGGTACAGCAGTCAAGAGTGGTTTTTCTGGGGCTTTTACAAACCGGTATCCGGCATTATAGATCTGTTGAACAATATCTGCGCTGTGATAAAGATCCTGTTGATCGTATCCGAACAATAAGGCAATAGAGAAACGGCGTGTATCACCGGGATTCAATTTGATGGTACCGGAAGAGTATAAAAATACATTATCACTTGTCTGACTGAAAGCCGAATCTATGATTTCGGCATTCATCATGTTGTAGAAGCTCTCATCTTCATATGGATAAATTTCATGATAGCCAATAACGTTAAAAGAGGTTAATCCGATTTGATCGGCTTCATCCAGGTCAGTCTCGTCAAAGTTGGGTTCACCGGCATCAGGTAGTCCATTGCCCTCGCTTCCGTCCAGGTCAGGACCGGGATAATGTAAATCTCTGGGGCTAACACCATCACCACCGATATCATCGTTTAAATCCTCACCCTCATCCCAGACGCCGTTGCTATTGTAATCATCATAGGACATCCAGTCGCCGTCATTATCTATGCCGTCCTGCATGGATTCATCCAGCATACCGTCTTCGTCATTATCAATTCCATCATAGGGTTCACCCGGACTTTCCAGAAATTTATAGCCAAAATAACCGGGTCTAAATCCGCCATCGCCGCGGAAATCGTGGTCCCAGGCATATACCATATCAATTTTCGTGTCATACGATGCGTCATCATCGCCATAGTCGTTGGCGCCGCCGACATGGGGGTCTCCGAACATTCCGAAAATCGTCTCGTCCAGGTTTTCTGTTCCGACATTTGTCATTTCAAAAATAAAGAAGATACAATCCTGGGCAAGAGTATGTGCCCATTGATAGCCGCGGCACATAGCCTCAAGGCCCAATCCACCGCGTTCATAATCGGTAGTATCGGGATAGTAATAATTATCTTTGATATCGGAGTGGTATATTTCTTTTCCATCGGGGTCTTCCGCTTCAGACGGGTAGTCAAAAAATGTTCGGTTGAACTCTTTATTGTAGTAGTCGTCCATGACCCAGTAGCTTTCTTCGTCGGCGGTTGTTATGCCGTAACCATATTCACCAGGCCAGATATAATCCTGGTAATAATCATCCCACCAGGACGATGGCCATGAATCGGGTTTGTTATCCTGATCAACATCCGATGCGGTATTCATCGCGATATCACTCCTTGTGGGATCGTGGTATCCCGAAATAGGTTCCCAGCCCCAAGAAGCTCCTCCGGGTGACCGGTCGCCACCATCATCAAGAGACTCGGTGAGAATAAATTTTACAGAATTGTTGGCGGTCCTGACCTTCGAGCCGACAATAATTCCGAATTCAAAACCGTATCCTTCGTTGCTGCCGATGGGCCATTCGAGAGATGGTTCCGTATTGGGCTTGCCAATGCATCCATAGTTGTAAAACAGTGTCCTGACACGGTTCCCTTTGTGGATGCCCGATGCTCTATCGATACGACCGGTGGCTTTTGCGATATATTTATCAAAATCATGATACCGCTTCCAATCGGCTTTTGAGGATTGTTTATCCGGCGTTATAATGATTTCACCGGTAGCCGGGTGGACAAATTGTTTTTTGGGTTTGGCAGGAAGCAATGTAATAAAAACCATTCCTGTCAAACTAAGCGCTAATGCGGTTCGCTTGAAATTCATTGAAGCTCCTTTTTGAGGATTAACTCGTTGGAAGATATTTGTGATGGATTGCCTGCTCATTATTGTCGATTATCCTTTTATAAACCGATCGAAAACCCGATACGGATTTCCCGGGGCGATTTATAATACCAGGAGTAGTTCAGATAATCAGAGAGATGATGTCTGCCGTATTCATTGCCATGATCCGGCATATAGTTTGGAACCAGTGAGTATGTTGCCCGCCCCGTATCGTTGAAAACGTATCGTTCGTTTAATTTATCGAGTAAGTTATAGATTTTAACAAATGCCGTTACTTTTTGATTATTGATGGTAAAGACTTTATGACCATATAGATCCCAGGTCATCTGGCCGGGTTTGCGTTGACTGTTCTCTTTATCCAGCCGATAGCCCTGAAATTGCGGTGTATAGGGTAATCCAGAATATAAGCGACCGATAACGGATACACCCCAGTCCTCCGGACCTACCATAACATTCAGGTTCAGGGAGTGTGTCTGATCCCAATCAAGGGGAACAACTTTCTTTTCACTTTCTAGGGGTGGTTGGGTTTGATTGTCGTAAAACACTGCCAGTGGATCCGAGGCATTTCCACGGGCAACCTGAAATGTATAATCAATTGCAGCGCCAATAAAGCCCACTTTACGTTGTTCCAGAGAAACTGAAACTCCTTTGACATATCCGTAATCCTGGTTGGCATAACGGGTATATTTATCACCGTCGCTGTAAAGTTCGTGAATCGTACTACTAAGTAAATTCTTTATATCATTGTAGTAGCTGGTAATTTCTAAACGTAAATCCTGGGTGAGTCCCTGGGTAAAACCGATTTCATACTTGACTGTTTTTTGAGGATTAAGATTGGCGTTACCAAGATTGCTGTTAAATGCCCCTGAAACAATTTCAAATTCCGGGTTAGAGTAAAGATATGCATAGGGTGGAATCTGGAAAAAATGACCGTAGGAAAAGTGTATATTTCCCATATCAGTAATGGGATAAGAGATACCTAATCTCGGACTCCATTGGTTTTTTGTTGCGGCGTTATTTAAAATGAGATCATCAATACTCATCCTGTTTTCAATGATCAATAGGGTATCACTTAAATCAACGGGAACAGAGTAATTTGAATTAAAATAATCAAAACGGACTCCAATATTGATGATCATATCTTCCAATTCGATTTTATCTTGAATGTAAAAGGCAAATTCTTCGGGATTACGACTGTACGTGTTATTGGAAGTGCTTTGTTCCGGCGAGTAAATTGTTGGCTGCCAGTCGTTTGCGTTATCTATGACTATAGTGTAATTGTGATACTTCATTGTATGTAATTTGGCTTCAAGACCGGACTGTAACTGGTGAATATTATTTATCTGATAGGTTATATCAAGATCGAGGGCATTGGATATATTTTTTTGCAAAGTATATCTGGGATAAACACCACCACTATAGAATTCATATCCGATCACGCTTTGTATCGCACCGGGAAAATAGTTTGGATTACGCCAATCTTTATATTTATAGGTCTCATCGGTCGAGTAGACTTGTGATAACTTTAGCGTGTAATAAAATCGTCGACTAGTACTGTGACTGAAATCCAAAATGTGAGTCCAGTTTTTACGGTACCGGGTGGGTTGACCGCCCGGGTTGTATTTATAGCGATGGTAACTGCTATATGAACGATTATCGATTTTTGAGTTTAAAACATTGTATTTCAATTTCATATTTGGTGTTATGGAATAAGTTAATTTGGTTTGCAGGGAGTGTTTTTTGTACCAGCTCATTGAAACATAACCGCTGTCACCGGAAAAACCATTGTTCCATTTTCCGTCGAGGTTGTAATCGATAAAATATTCTCCGTCTATAATTCCGTTATTGTTCAAATCGAATAAAATGTCCGTTCCAAAATCATATCTGTTGTTGGCGTTCATATCAAAATAAGGTTCCCCTCCATCGTATTGTTCATTTCCGTTTGCGTCATAAAAATTTTCATAAAAATTTAGCCGTTCACCATAGGGACTAGATAATAAGGTTAAAGCAGTCTGAGGTTGAACAAACATGACGTCATTGGTGTTATGTTCTCTTTTGCCGTAATAATAGCCCTCATTCCAGTAATTCCGATATGATGTAAAGAACCTTAGTTTTTTCCCGAAAAAGGGGACCGGACCGCTTAGGTTAAATTCCATGTTAGTAATATGCTGAGGCTTGATATCATTCATATTCATCCAGATGTCATTATGTTTGCTGATATAATCTCCGACGTAACCGGAAACGAGACCGGATATTTTATCACCGCCGTCTTTTGTCACAATGTTGACGATACCGGACATGGCCTGACCGTATTCTGCGTTGAATGTACCGCTGACGACCTTTAATTCCTGAATAATTGAATTTTCGATACCAATCGGCATTCCGCCCCAGCTGGGATCGGATACTGAAATCCCATCTACTAAATATCCAACTTCCGATGAGCGTCCACCACGGATGTGAATCGCACCGCTGGCGCCAGTGGTGATTCCAGCCTTCGTACTTAAAATGTCAGTGATTGTTTCAACTGGCATGGTTTGCAAATCTTTAGCAGAAACGATTGATTGACCGGAAGTCACGTCCATTTGTACAATGGGCCTGGTGGCAACCACCTCAATAACTTCACCTAAATCCAAAACAGCCGGTGACAATCGGATTTCCTGACGGCTTGTCAAGTCAACCATCACTTCTATGTCTTTTAAGCGATAGGCGGAATATCCGATCATTTCGGCTTTCATATTATAAATGCCGGCGGGGATATTTATGATAAAATATTCTCCACGGTCATCTGTTGAAGCGCCTAGATAGGTGTTTTCCAAATAGACATTTACACCCACTAGAGGCTCGCCGGTTTCTGCGTCGACGACCCTGCCACCTATTTTTCCAGTGGTGCCCGCAATTAATATTAAAGGCAAAAATAAAAGCAGTAGAGCATACTTTTTTATGGTTCTCAAAGCAATTCTCCTTTATTGTATATTCAACATAATTGGTGATAAATTACTTTTACAATTACTAAATGTCAATGCCTATTAGGTATAAAGACTTCAACAAAATTACAAAGCCGAGAATCTTCACTTATCCTTTTAATCGCCTAATCCAGCACTTAAATATTTATTTGTTGCAACAATTGAGAACTATCGATAAATAATCGAGATGGTTTAACAATATGTTTAATAAATCTCTCTATACAATAATTAGCGGGATAATCTTTTTTCCGGCATTTTACCTTGCTAAAAAACTTCAATTTATGTAATCTCGCTGTCGGCTATCTAAAATGTTACTTGAGGTGTGAAATGATGTTCCGATTGATTATTGTGCCCGTGGCTGCTTTAGTAGCGCTGTTTACGGCGCTATTCCTGTATATATGGATCAAAAAACAGAATGCCGGAGGCGCGCAGGTTCGCCGGATCGCCGGTTATATTCGGGAAGGCGCGCTGGCCTATCTCAAACAGCAATACAGGACCTCCGGAATATTTTTCATCGTGACCTTCGTATTACTGTTGATATTTTCTTTTGGTTTTCGTGTTCTTAGCGTATATGCGCCCTTTATGTTTCTGACCGGCGCATTTTTCTCCGGTCTTAGTGGTTTTTTCGGAATGCTGACCTCTACAATGACCTCCAGCCGTACAACTCATGCCGCCGGTAAATCTTTAAACCAGGCATTGAAAATTTCCTTCCGCGGCGGCAGTGTTATGGGAATGGTGGTGGTCGGTTTTGCACTTCTCTGTGTTGTTTCCTGGTTTATAATTATGGATCGTTTTTTCGTTGCCGATAATCTGGCGATGAAATATCAGACTATTACCACGACGCTGTTGAGTTTTGGCGTGGGCGCCTCGGCGATGGCGCTGTTTGCCCGTGTGGGCGGCGGAATTTTTACCAAAGCGGCAGATATGGGCGCTGACCTGGTGGGCAAAGTTGAGGCTGGAATTCCCGAAGACGATCCCCGCAATCCGGCTGTTATTGCCGATAATGTCGGTGACAATGTTGGCGATGTGGCTGGAATGGGCGCGGATTTATTTGAATCGTTTGTCGGTTCTATATTGGGAACTTCGGTTCTTTCGGTAGCGGCATTTTCTCTTGATAATGCGTTTAACGGTATCATTCTGCCGATGGTCATTGCCGGAATCGGTACGCTGGCGTCAATTATTGGAATCATGATGGTTCGTACCTCTGAAGACCTTTCTCAAAAAGGGTTGTTGTCGGCGATCAATAAAGGCATCAATATTACGACTCTTATCACGATCGTTTTTAGCGGAGTCGCGATCCGGATGCTGTTTCCGGGACAATTCCGGATGCTGTTTATCCCTATGCTGGCAGGTATGGGAGCCGGTGTGGCAATCGGCTATGTCACGGATCGATATACAAACGCTGCCTACGCACCGGTCCAGGAAATTTCACGGCAGGCAAAAACCGGACATGCCACCGTCATTACATCCGGACTTTCGGTGGGATTAATATCGACGGCGCCGGTAGCGGCATTTATTGTTATTGGAATGTTCCTGGCGTTTCTTTTTGGTGACGGTTTCAATGATTTTTCCATGGGACTTTATGCCATCGGTCTGGCAGCAGTCGGTATGCTGTCAACCCTGGGAATTAATTTATCAACAGATGCATTTGGTCCTATTGCGGATAATGCCGGTGGTATTGCCGAGATGGCGGATATGCCCAGTGAAACCCGCAAGCGGACGGATGCGCTGGATGAATTAGGGAACTCTACCGCTGCCCGTGGAAAAGGTCTCTGTATCGGCGCGGCTGCCCTGACGGCGGTTACATTAATCGCGGCATTCATTGAAAGTATCCGCACAGAAATGTTAAATATGGGCGACACCTCCATCCAGGTTGCCGGGGAATGGCTGGATGTTGCCCAGGTGGAAGTGAATGATTTATTAGCCTATTTAGGCGGCTCCATTATGGATATCCGCTTTATTATCGGTCTATTTATTGGCGGTGCTTTATGCACCTCATTTTCCAGCACAACAATCAAAGCTGTTTCAGAAGCAGCCGGAGAAATGATCGAGGAGGTTCGCCGTCAGTTTCGTGAAATAAAGGGGATTATGACAGGTGAAACGACTCCGGATTACAGCCAATGCGTCAAGATTTCAACCGCGGCGGCTCAGAAAAAGATGCTTGCCCCGGCATTAATCGCAATTGTTGCGCCGGTGGTAACCGGACTGCTGCTCGGACCAATCGCGATCATTGGCTTATTGTTAGGAAATTTACTGCTCGGTTTTTTCTTTGCGATTTCTATGGCTAACTCCGGCGGCGCCTGGGACAACGCCAAGAAGTTTATCGAGCGCCGCAAATCGGAACTGAAATTTCAGATAAAAGATAATATGAAAAAGATTTCCAACCGGGGACTCTGGCCGTTTTTCCTGACCAGGGAATATTCAAAATTCCTCTACGAACTTGTCAATATGAATCCGCTGGCGTTCAGCATCGATGAAAAGGTTTCCGATTACCTGGCGGAGATTATTGACTATATTGAAACTGAATATATTGGAAAGGGCAAATCACTGAGCGCCGCGAAAAAGCGTTTTGCCGTAAAAGAGGTCTCCGAGTCCGATGATGAGACATTGAACGCGCATTACCGCAAACTGAACCAGGATGACCGCCTGGTGTTTAAACTCTATCTGAAACTGGAACCGGAAGAACATAAATTTTTAATGGAAATGAAGGACTTGAAGCAAAAATACACCGTCGTTATGGACAGTTATTCTGCCGCAGTAACGGGCGATACGGTTGGCGATCCGCTGAAAGATACTACCGGACCTTCACTTGATATCGCGATTAAACTGGCGACTATGGTCAGTATTATAACTATCGGTCTGGTAATGCGCTTCAACCTGGCGGATATTCTGTTTAAATAAATCTGAATAAACTTAGCCGGACAATTTAGCAGACAATAAAGAAAACATAAATCCTAGTGAATATGAAACTGGATTTGGGTACCAATTCGACGATCAAATCGTGTATAGGGGATGTCGTAATCAAAGTTATTTTTATATATTTGATAGAATAATATTCCGCGTATATGATAAAGAATATCTGCACCGACGCCTCCAAGCAGTACATATCCCTCAGGATTATTGTCTCCGTCAAAAGGACTGAATGTGGTTTGAATTTCACCGAGAATGAAACAGGGAGATTTTATTGTATATGCTATACTAATTTCCCATGTCGCTGGATACGGAATGAAATAAAATGAAGGACAGGCAACACCAAAAGTGTATGATAATCGGTTTATTGTTTTGTAGGCTGTCATTCTATAATATGGAAAGGCTCCATCTATATGAGGAATCAAATTGATTTCAACTCCGATATCAGTCCATGCTCCACGACATAGCTGAGCGTATATCTGTAAATATTTCCATTGATGTTGTTCCGCCGATGTCAGTTTTGGATCATATCCTACTATCATGCCACCACCATGTGGTCGCCAACCGAGTGCATAAATACCTCCTTGTGGGGTATATTTCATATAGAGACCAACGGCAATGCTTATACAACGATGGCTAATTCGCAAATGGAGGTTCCCAATAGGTTTTTCTGGATGAAGCGTCGGATCAAAATCCCCAAATTTACGGGCTAACAAATGATAGTTCGGTAGACTATTTATCACCGCTGTGATCTCTCCGGATACATAGGTCGTGTACGTCGGGGATTGATTCAATACAAAAGGAGTGGTCTGAGACAGAAGAGGGCTTCCGTATATCCCAACAACGATTACAAGTAAAAATTTAAAGAGAATCTTCATCGATTAATCCTTTACAGGGTAAATTTCATTACCTGCTAACGAGTTTATAACACTGCCCGTTGTAAAATAATTATCCCTATATCTGCGCTCCGTGATAAATATATCTGTAGATATTTGTATGCAATCCATTTCTAATGCAGGATTGTCGGAACGCAAATTATGCGCTTCGGCTTTTATTACTTCGGTTTTTGATATTTAATAACGCCATCATTAATTATCAAGGAGAATTTGCTATTGGAAACTTGGCAAGTGTAAACTCATTCAATCAGCATCCTGCCATTGATAAAATCGATAGTCAGCAAACATTGACTGATCAGATCCATGCCGATTACCAGATTAATGGTTTCCGGGTTTTCAGGTTCCAGGGTCAGCAGCTCCTCACTGACCTCGCAATTTACATCGGTGAACATCTTGTCGCCGATTTTCAGCGAGCTCAACGTCACTTTTAGAGCGTTATGTTTTCGCGAAATCGTGTCTGCCAGTTCCGGGCTGATCAGGGTCATTGAATTATGAGCGCTGAGGGTCGCCGAATGCTTTGCTCCATTGATATAACAGAAGAATTTCAACAGACCGTGATTATCGTCGGAGCTGCCGTTCAGGTTTATCGGAACCAGCAGGCTGTCGGTAAACAGATTGTTCAGTGAATATTCCGGCTCGGTGGAAAATGCCAGGATTTTATTCCGCATATCGAGCGTCAATTGCCCGTCAACCAGAAAATTGCGACCGATGACGCCCTTTGCCTTAAACGGAGCGGAACTGTGTTTGATAATGGAGACGTACAGAATAGGATAGTCCCGGCCGAGAAACGACACGTCGTGTAAATATCCTTCCTCGAAGAGCATTTCGCTGGTTTCGGTGATCCGGCTAGACATGCGCTGAGGCTCGAAGTTGACATTTTTGTATGTGTTTTCCCGCAGGGTCAGGTCAATGGCATTGAAATCCATGAGTAGATATTGGGATTTATGGTTTACGGAAACCTTTACCTGTGGTCCGGAAACATTGCGTGATGTGATGACAGGAAAAAGTTCAGTTTTTTGGTACCCGTGCGATTCAATCCATGGAACCAGCGTTAGATCCGGTAATGCCGGTTCTTTTGTACAGGCGGCAAGCAGTAAAAAAACGCTTAGTAAAAGACCAATTTTTAAGTAGGTTTTCATAAGCATTCGTGTTTATTTGTGTCCGTTAACGGTTTCATTCGTGAATGTAATATAATGCTTTAAAACCATTTGCTCCACAGGAAATTTTGATATTTGCATATCCCATTTGCGCCGAGTAAATTTGTGCCGATTATAGTTCTTTAAATGCGAGGTATGAGAATTGGATATTTTTCAAAAGTGTTATGATTTTACAGATGCTAATATTGCCAGAGAGCGAGGGTACTACCCTTATTTTATTCCATTTTCGGGCGGTGATGATACCGTCATGGTTTATAACGGTTCCGCAAAGATCATGATCGGGTCAAATAATTATCTTGGACTGACTCATCATCCGGAAGTTCTGAAAGCCGCCCAAAGCGCATTAATGGAATACGGGACCGGACGAACAGGCAGCCGTTTTTTGAACGGAACACTTGATATACACGAACAATTTGAAAAAGAATTGGCAGAGTTTGTAGGTAAACAGGCAGCCTTGATTTTTTCCACGGGTTTTATGACGAATTTGGGTACTATTGCGACTATTCTTGGAAAAGATGATGTTGTGATTATTGACAAGCTTGATCACGCCAGTATTTTAGATGGCTGCAACTTATCGGGAGCGCGTATATTGCGTTACCGGCATAATGAACCCGATGATTTGAAGGAAATACTGGATGATCTTCCAAAAGATGTCGGTAAACTGGTAATTGTCGATGGGGTCTTCTCAATGGAAGGCGATATTGCCAAACTGCCGGAAATTTGTGAAATTGTGAAAAGCGCCGGTGCGCGGCTAATGGTTGATGATGCTCATTCCATGGGAGTTCTGGGACCGGAAGGTAATGGAACGGCGGCACATTTCGGATTAACCGATCAGGTGGATCTGATCATGGGAACCTTTTCAAAGTCCTTTGGAGCAGTCGGTGGATTTATAGCCGGTGATGCGGATGTTGTTGATTATATTAAGCACCATTCCAGAAGCATGATCTTTACAGCCAGTTTGCCGCCCAGCGTTGTTGCTTCTACACGTGCCGCCCTGAAAATTATTAAATCCGAACCGAAACGCCGTCAGCGCTTGTGGGAAATTGGCACATATATGAGAACAGGTTATCAGAAGTTGGGATTCGATACATCCACCAGTGAAACGCCGATTATTCCGGTCATTATTGGTGATAACATGAAAACCTTTGCGTTTTGGAAAATGTTATTTGAAGGGGGTGTTTATGCAAATGCGGTTATTTCTCCTGCCGTTCCCAGCAATTCGGCTCGTTTAAGAACCAGTTATATTGCCACCCATACCCAGGAACAATTGGATTTCGTGCTGGAAAAATTTCATGAAATTGGAAGAAAACTGGCGATTATTTAAGCGCCACTGACGGTTAAAGAAAAAGATTGAAACGTTATCAATATAGTAAATTATTAAAACAGTCCTCACGATTATGGCAGCTGATTTTATATGCGTTCCTGGCCGGATGCGCGGCACAGGGACCGCCTAGCGGCGGACCGGTTGATAAAACAGGACCGGCATTGCTCTCTACATTCCCCGTAAATGGGGCGACCAATGTCAGCCCGACAACGATAGTGACATTGTCGTTCAGCGAACTGATCGAACCTCGTTCCGCGGAAGGGAATCTCGTGATAATGCCAGCCCTTAAAAGACCTCCGGGAATCAAAGTGCATCGCAAAAAGCTGACGATCAATTTTTATGATCCGCTAAAAGAAAATACAACTTACATCCTGAGCTTTGGGAGAAATATTCAGGATTATCAGAAAAATACTACGGAGTCCAATACCACACTGGCATTTTCGACTGGAGATTCACTTGACCTGGGACAAATTGCCGGAAAAGTATTCAATATCCCGAAAAAGCATTTTGCCTATGTCCGGGCATATCGGAAGACCGGCAGTTTTCCCGATTCAATACTGGGGGTTCAGCCCGATTACGTCACGGCGGTTGAATCAAATGGAAATTACCGGTTCACAAATATCGCAACAGGCGACTACCGGCTGCTGGCAATCGCATCCCAGGCGCCCCGAATTTCTTATGTGACGGCCGACAATCTTATTGCAACAGCGCCGGTTGATCCGGTAACTATCCAAGGTCGCGATGATTTCATTCGGGATATCAATTTCCGGCTCGGAACAATGTATATAAACCGCTTTCGTCTGCAATCAGCGTCACTTGTGGAAAACAGGCTGGAACTGGTATTTTCACGCTCTCTAAGCGATCATTTAAGTCATAATGCAAAAATCCGCTTAAGTGAACCGGGGCAGGCCCAGATTCAATCGTTCTGGATAAATGATACGGATCCACGCTATGCCTATGTTGCATTCAGAGGACTGGCGGCGGAACAGGAATATACATTGCTGGTGGACAGCCTGTTTGACAACTTCGGCGAAAAGATTGCAGCTCCGAATAATACCATTGGATTTTTATACACGGAAAAAGCCGATACTGTTGAACCGAAAATAAAATCCTCGGTTCCAAACAGAGGAGCGAAAGATATAAGATTAAATACTGTTGTACGGCTGAATTTTTCAGAAGCCGTGATAAATGGTAACCCGGACTCGTCAATCAGTTTGATTAAGGAGGACAGCCTGATTGTTCCCTGCCGGTATGACTGGCTGGATGGCAATTCTCTCAAAATGACACCGGAATCGAAGCTGTCTTCCAAAACTGCTTATAAACTCGCTATGAATACATCCGGCTGGACGGATATTGCCGGTAATTATTTTGAAGATTCACTGCTGACTATTTCTTTTATCACTGCGGACGCTAATAGTTATGGCAGCGTTACCGGTGAAATCAAGGCGCGGTCTGCCGTAAGCAAGGCGCTTGTGATTAGTTGTCGAATCGAAAAAAAGGAAGAAACCGTGATGGTAATTCCTTCAGAATCCGGGCAATACGAGATCGAGGAGTTATTACCGGGCCGATATCAATTCGAAATCTGGGAGGATCTCAATCAAAACGGTCGCTGGGATCCCGGGCGTTTAAG
>Ga0265594_1000469_pt1 | contig 33575 bp, 33 predicted proteins | sample saktaG_11_FD_190147 | JGI IMG/M metagenome (GOLD analysis project Ga0265594, IMG submission 190147) | Saline water microbial communities from Sakinaw Lake, British Columbia, Canada - sak_2011_5_24_80m | ecosystem: Environmental > Aquatic > Non-marine Saline and Alkaline > Saline ... | reverse complement strand
GGAAAAAGAACCAATTTTACAAGTACTTACAAATAATGATTACATAAAACCAAACCCTGTCCCCTCTAACCAGCTGAATTTATTCGAGTAACGTTGGGACAGTAGTGATTTTTATTATAACAAAAAATAATTCATAATATCTTATTCTAATTCTATAGTGAATGTATGGAATATCAGACAACATACAGGTAAAGTTACGTCATGAGTGACAAAAGACACAATGTCTGTAACTTAGCATTGCTTTTAGGGAAGATAGTGAATGATTAAGCAGACATTTTGCGGAACCCTTAATTCAGCAATATTTATTTGATATAAATAAGTTACATCGCTGGCACATTTTTTGAGTATATATAACGATATTATAACATGTTAAAATATCGTTCTCTAAAAACCTGACAAATTTACAATAAATCAAAGGTCCTGTTAGAAATGTTACGACATTTAAGGAGGCGGATAATGTTTAAACATATCAAATATCTCGTTTTAATTTTCATTTTATGTAATTGTGTCTTGGTATTAAAAGCAAGTGCCGCAACCATCAATGCTGCAAGCTGTTCTAAGGCACATGTTGAAGCGGCAATAAGCAGTGCGAGTAATGGTGACACTATCAATATACCAAGCGGTATTGAAACGTGGACAGGCTATGTGGATGTTGCTAAAGAGTTGAAATTAGTCGGTGCTGGCATTGATTCAACGATCATACGTGGATACGGGTTTCGTATAGTTCCAAGCACAGATAACATTGAAATAACAGGGTTCACCTTCGATGGAGATGTGTCAGGCCCAAAGAAGCATGCTATTTACTGTGGCGTCAAGATTTATCAAAATTGCGGTGATAACGATGGTGGTACAAAAAGGTTTCGGTTTCATCATAATAAGTTTATGGAATATCTGCCTACCAATTGGGATAGTTGGTGGTTCTGCAATGCTATAAACTTAAAGGGTTTCTGTTATGGGGTCATTGACAACAATCAGTTTGTAGATTGCCTTGCAGAAACTATCTACTATGCCGCCGATAACGATGAGGGGTGGGGAAGAGCTGAAGGATTAGGTGGATACGAAAATGGAACTGTTTTTGTAGAGGATAACACATTTACATCGACCGGCTCTTTTAAACACTATTATCTCAATGTTATTGATGCTAACTGCGGTGCAAGATATGTGTTCCGCTATAATACCGTTGAAGACCATGTGGATGCTGGAATTATTACAGTCTGTGAATGTCACGGTGCTTGTAACAACGATACAGACAATTGTGAAGTAAGGGGAACTCACAGTGTAGAAATTTATAATAACACGATTATCAAACATTCAGCACAAGACCCCGAAATATTCAAGATCCGCGGTGGTCGTGGTTATATTTATGGTAATCGGCTCTACGCAGAAGATAATTGTTTTTGGGGATTATCTTATCAAATCCATCTTACAGAATATCGGGCATCGCCAAAAACGTATAGTGCCTGTTATGATTGTACTAGTTCAGGTTGTAGTGGTCCAGCACTCAACACATATTGTCCAAACAATGAGGGCTACCCTTGTAAAGATCAGATAAACAAACTCTATTTTTATGATAACAAAAAAGATGTTAACCAGGTTGCGGGAGCAGAAACATGGGTTGATCTGGCATGTTTTGTAAATACAAATGGAGAAATCCCAAATTATATTGTTGAAGGCAGGGATTTCTTCTGGAACACACAATACCCAAGTTATACTGCATATGCCTATCCCCATCCACTCAGAACAAAGCTCGGAGAAGATGGCCCAACTGCCCCTACGGGACTACAAGTTATTAAGTAGATAGGTTAAGAATATTTCTCATAATTGAATTTGTTACTGTCAATTTTTTTGTGTAAAATGTGTATAAGCCATTCTTAAAAGAAAGGCAGCTTCTTAAGCACTTTTCATAGGTTTGATCTCCAATGTAATTCCATCCCTGAATCAAGTTCGAGAGTTTGCACAACCTTACCCGAACCCCTGAATTTTTAAAGAAGCAAAAGAAACAATTATTATGCACCCTACTATAGCACTTTTACTATGTATTCTGTTTATTTCGATTGTTCTCATAATCGATTTCAAACAGAGGCCTAATGTTGCAACCGCCTTATGGGTTCCATTTATTTGGATGATGTACTGTGGATCAAAAGGTCTTTCACGATGGTTGAACTTAAGTCCTGAATATACAGTTACAGCATTTGATTATACAAAGGGCAGTCCTATTGATAGAACCTTTCTCGCTATATTGATAGTCATCGGCCTAATCATTTTATACAAAAGAAGAATAGCCTGGTCAGAAATATTTAAACGCAATGTATGGATTTTGATACTTTTTCTATATATGGCAGTGAGTATCCTTTGGTCAGATTTACCAGGATTATCCTTTAAAAGATGGATCAGAACTGTTGGAGATCTCATTATGGTACTGATTATTATGACTGACGATAATCCTCTTGAGTCAATAAAGGTAATGTTTAGAAGAAGTGCGTTTGTGCTTCTTCCTCTGTCGATATTATTTATAACATACTTCCGGCATATAGGCGTAATATATAGCGCCAACGGACTAATGGAAATGTGGGTAGGGGTGACAACCCACAAGAATGACTTAGGTTACTTAGTTATGGCCTATGGAATCTACTTTCTTTGGAACATTCTTATAAATAGGAACAGTGAAAAAAAATACGTTGATGTTCTATTTCTAATAATGGCCATTTTTTTATTAATGGGTTCTCCAACATCTAGCAGTAAAACCTCGATCTTGATATTTATTTTAGGCACTTGCATATTAATATATGCATATCTATTTAAATCATACATGAAATATATAGGAAGAATCATTTTAGTAATATTCATTTTCTTTTTTTTTCTGAATTACTCAAGCATAATATTTTTTCATAGCTCCTTATTAGAAAAAGTTGCTACATCTTCTGGTCGTGATATTACATTAACGGGAAGAACACAGATCTGGAAAGAGATTTTTGATATTGCTTCTAGTAGTTGTTTCTTCGGAAAAGGCTATCGCAGCTTTTGGATTGGAGAGGTGACTCTGTCTAATGATTCAGGGGAGCAATTTGTACCGATTAAACAAAGCCATAATGGATATATTGATATTTATCTTGAACTTGGGTTACTTGGCCTCTTTATATTTTTGTGTCTTGTGATATCTGAATACCGAAATATAAGAAGAACATTAATGATCGATTTTGAATATGGAATTATGAGGATGACATTCTTTTTTATGATTTTACTTCATAATTTGTCTGAAAGCAGTTTTGCAAGACCAAATCATTTTTTGTGGTTTATTTTTCTTCTTGTTATATTTAATACTTGGCATAGACATGATTCAGTAAAAACAATTTAAATCATCTTAAGCTCAAGCAATACCTACCTTTCTATCTCAAATGAAAATTCTATTTTCTTACATTAAGCGTCTCTTACTAAGAGATACAGCCAAGACCATTTCCATGGCTGTTTTTACCCAGGCAATGTTAAGTTTCACAAACTTCATTGTCGCAGTTTCAATCGCGAAATTCGCCACAAAGGCAGAATATGGAATCTATGTTATATTGTTTTCAATTATTGGAATAATTGGAACCTACCAAAATGCTTTAGTTAACACCCCCCTTACTGTTTTGGCTCCTGTAAAGCAAGGCACTGACAGAACCTCCTTTCTATCCGGATTGGCATTAGGTCAATGTGTGCTCTTCCCTCCAATAATTATCCTAGCTATAGTTGTTTTATCAATCTTTTCTTTCATCTATGCTAATATTAATATATTTATATACACATTAGCACTGGCCTTTGCGACTTCAACTTACCTGTTTCGAGAGTTTATCCGCACTATAAACTATATTAAGCTAACAATAAACGTCCTATTAAAACTGGATTTTATTTTTGTGCTTTTCATCGCGATTACACTTAGCACACTTATCGCGTATGAAAAAGTCACGTCTACCGCATCTATCATAATACTTGGATGTGGTTATCTAGTTTGTGCTATTTTTGGATATTATACAGGTGGAGAAGTCTATTTTTTCAACATAAAGAGTATTAAAGCTGCCTTTAAGGAAACTTGGAAGTACAGCCGTTGGACATTGATAGGCGTAACCAGCGATATTTTCAAAAATAGGGCTTATATCTATATCATTGCAGTTATTTTAACCATTGATCAACTGGCCGAAATATCAATTGCTCGCCTACTTCTCATGCCAATTGGACTCGTGGTAGGCAGTACCGGGAAAATAATTTTGGCAAAAGGTGCCAACATATTGCACAATAGGGGTGACGATAAACTCAAAACTTTTATATTTTCAATCTGTGGTCTCCTTATTGTGCTTTTGGCAAGTTACCTTTTTATACTATGGTTAATTTTCGACTTAGTGCTCTCATTTCTGGGAACAAAATACGCTCACATTCAAACTTTCGTAGTCTTATGGAGCCTTTTTTTTCTGATTTATTCTATACGATACTCTTTTACAAATGCATTATCTATTTATAAGGAATTTAAAGTTCAAGCTAAATACGACATTCTGAGTGCTATTGTTACAATACTAGCATGTCTCATCCTAACAAGCACACTCCAAGGTAATGGAACCATTTTTTCTTTAGTTGTGGGAGAGCTAACAGCATTACTACTTTCCGCAACAAAAATAATATCTATCTTTAAGCACAAAAATTACATTATCTCGGAACAGGTGATATAGCTCTTTTGCACTGGACACTTCTGTGGAATGTTTTTTTAAAACCTTTAAGAGAAATTATGCTCATGTTAACTCATTACGTGATGCAAAAACCAATACTTTCTAACCGATAACTTCATTTTCTGCCAACAATTGTTTATAGTCTTATGATGAGAGAATTTATAAAGAACCAATTTGTATCTTGGACATTCTCAAAAATCCCATTTTCCATTTTAGGTAAAACAACACAAACAAATCTAATTATTCCCTATTATCATATTGTTAGTAATAATGAGGTTTTACATGTTAATCATTTATATGATTATAAAAGCATAAAACAGTTCAAAGATGATATAGACTTTCTTCTGAAAGAATATATCCCGATAAGCTTGCTTGACCTTCTGAATTTCTTAAAAAATGACCGTTTGTCACCTGGAAAAGCTTTCTTATTAACGTTTGATGACGGTTTTAGCGAAATGCATGATATTGTTGCCCCCATTCTTTTAGAAAAAGGAATTCCCGCTACTTTTTTCATAAACAGTGCTTTTATTGACAATAAAGAATTGTCTTATGATCATAAAGCAAGCATATTAGCAGAGTATATTCAACATACAGCTTTTTTGAGTTCAAGAGAAGAAATCAAGGGATTATTAGTGAAGAACAACGCGGGACTTAACGACATCAAATCAGGCATATTGTCAATAAAGTATCATCAAAAAGATCTTCTTGATGAAATAGCAAGGCTAATAAATATAGATTTTAACGATTATTTATTGAAAAATAAGCCATACCTGACCTCTGCTCAAACTAAGAAATTGATAGAAGATGGTTTTACGATAGGTGCTCATAGCATTGATCATCCCCTGTACTCATCGCTTTCATTAGAAGATCAGTTGTATCAAACAATAGAAAGTGTAAAGGAAATCAGAGAGAAATTTTGTCTGGATTACGGTGCTTTTGCTTTTCCACACTCTGATAATAATGTGTCAAAATCTTTTTTTACAGAACTATATAATAGCGGACTGGTGGATGTTACTTTCGGAACCGGCGGTATGATAAATGATAGTTTTCCAAATAATCTCCAGCGATTTAGTTTGGAAAAACCGTTAATGCCAGCTGAAAGAATCATTGCTCTACAATATGCGAGAAAGCTTTTCAAGATTTTGACAGGTAAGGATAAAATAATAAGGGAATAATCATAAGATGGTTCGACAGAGAAGTAAAAACATAGTTTATTTAAGTGTATAGGTATTATCACTACTGTCCCAACGTTACTCGAATAAATTCAGCTGGTTAGAGGGGACAGGGTTTGGTTTTATGTAATCATTATTTGTAAGTACTTGTAAAATTGGTTCTTTTTCAAAAAGCGTAACGCTCAAAACCTGTAAAATTGTGTAGAGACTTTGATCCAGCTTCAAATCCTTCTTAACAATGGCTACCAGAACATAGATGGAAATTGCAATCCAAATCTGTGTTTTTATCGCATTTTCCGAGGTGCCATAAAAGGCTTTGATTCTCAGGTGTTGTTTGATCCATTTGAAAAACAGTTCGATCTGCCACCGGCACCGATAGAGCTCTGCGATAGTTTTTGCTGGAAGCGTAAAATTGTTGGTAAGAAAGACCAGCCTTTTGTTGGTATTCACATCGAGATACCGGATTCTCCGTAGTTTTTCCGGATAGTTCTTTTGGGCATAGAAGTTCTGGGGCACAATGGTTTGGTCGCATTGAATCCCTGTTGATTTGTCGATGGTGTGAGAGTACAGTCTCCTGAAGTTGAAGTTGCGCTTGGCTCGTATAACGAAGAAACCCGAAGTCTGATGGATCATAAAAAGTCGAGCGAAGTCGAGATAGCCGCGATCCATGATATACATGGCACCAGCTTCGATTATGAGCTGATCGAGGATATTGACATCGTGAACGCGTCCGTGAGTAATGATAACCACGGTGGGAATACTGCCACGCAGATCCAGGAGTGTATGCATCTTGACTGCTCCCTTTCTCTTGCGGAATATTGCCCACGGAAACAGGGAAAGACACAGATCGATTGTGGTGGAATCCAGAGCGTAGACTGTCTGATCCAGTTTCAAACCGAAGCTTTCGTTGGAGTACAGTCTTCTGGCCTTCCTGATGAGCACTTGGGCGAAGTCGGAGTAGATTCGCCAGTCTCTGATCTTGTTGGCATTGGCCAGGGTATTGCGGGAGACGTTCCCTCGGATGCCCATATGGTAGAGCTTGTGCCTCGTTCCTCTGAGGCATGCCTGAATATCCCTCAGGCTTTCGCGGTAAGTAAGTTGGGCAAAGGCCATGCAGAGAAATTGGTCCCAGCAAGAGAAGCTTTTGACTTTGTAATTGCCGTTGTATCGCGCGACGCATTTGCGAAATTCGTGGATGGGGAGAAATTCCATTAGTTGCGAAAAAATTGTTTTTCCTGAGTTCATATGTCATCTCCTGCTTAATTGATGCAGGAGTATGACATTCAGGAAGAGAAAATTTCAAATCGATTAATGACATTTTTCGCTGAATAATGTTTACTTTCATATTGTTATAGCGCTTTTCAATTATAACGTTGGGACAGTAGTGAATAAAAATATAATCACACTTTTGAAAGTTGCTTTTATACTAAATCATTGCCCGGTTAACATATAGTGAAATCTTCAGAGTCCAGGCGAATGACCCTTATTACTATTCTTGGTTTTTTCTTTTCAAATCTTTTAAAATTTCCTTCGGAACTCAGCAAGAGCTTTTATTCATGTGGTAAGTATATATAATAAATATCTTGTGAATTCAATGATTAGCTTCATACTCTTTGAGTGAAATTCATTACGTTTGCGTCTTGATATAAATTCAAAAATCGTTATTTATAACAAATAATTTTCTGTATAAAAACATTATCCATTTTTTTACGCTATTTCATAGCCTTATGAAATATCTTTTTAATCTTTGCATTTGTTCACTCCTGCGATACTTTGTAAGTTCCTGTGACACATTTCTATCTTTTCCACTTAAGAATGCGTATATATATCCGAAATATAAGAATAATCCCCCGACAATATAAGGCCTTCGTGTCATTTGGTAGAAAAATCTAAATAGTTCCCATAATGGATGCCCACCTAAAAAATAATCTTTCTTACCGTCTTTGAATCTTGCAATTAAAACTCTGCTATTACCTGTACCAATTTTTCTGTGATGATAACAGGTTTTTTCTGTAAATGTTCTTGTTTTCCACCCTTTCATTCTTGCTGTTGTTACTGCAATCAAATCAATGCCACCACTTTTGATAGGAATATATCCTCCAATTGCCTCAAAGCATTCCCGCCTGAACAATTGGCATGCACCGGAAACGTGTTCAATGCTGGTAAATCTATAATTGTAATGAACTGAACCTTCGACAAACGGTGTCCCCGCCACACCCAGTTCGGGAATTTTAGAAAATTTATTAAGAAGAAATTCAAAATAATCTTCTCTGAAAGAAATGTCGGCATCGAGATTACCTATAATATCATAATGAAGATCTTTTATCCTTTGATAGCCGGCATTAAAACAATGAACTTTAGCGGCAAACTGTCGATCCCTGTGCTCAGGCATCCTTATCAGATTTATCCATTGGTATTTTGCACAGTATTCGTGCACAATCTCATCTGTGCGGTCTGTCGAGCCATCACTAACAATAACCCACTTCTTCGGTAAAATAGTTTGCGATATTACTGATTGAATTGTTTTTTCTATGTATGCTTCTTCATTATGGGCAGGGGTTATTAAAACATATGAATAATTTGTAAGATCACTTGTCACTTTATTATATTTCCTCTATCAGAAATCTATGTACCATTTCAATTTGAAGAACTTTTCTTATTTCTCGTAAATATGTTCCTCTTCCGTTTATATGATCGTAAACAAATCTTTCCAGATATTTCCTGTTCCAATATGGTCTGTTAAATGTTCTGCTGCTAAGAAGGGTTTCTATTATAAAATTAGACAGTTGATTGCGGAACCATATACGATACCGCCGGAATTCGGCAAATCCCATAATCAATCTGTCCGCATGAAGCGGAGAAAGCAAATAGTCAATTTTTCCCACAAAGTGAGTCATTGAGTAGGGAAGCCTTTCTCTTATATAGATTTTGTCTGCAATCAAAAGAGATTTTAAAAATTGTTTTGTTATATAAGAAACAATGGGAGAGGAACTACCACCGTGTGTTCCGGTCGTTGGAACCATCATCAGTTTGGGATTATTTTTACTGATTAAATCTAGCTGGAATTTAGCACCAAAATCGAGAGATCGAGAGGGTGCTTTATATAATACTTTTATAAAATCGTAATCAAGAAATGGGCTGCGAACTGTGACCTGGGAAGACTGAGAAGACAAAAAACCATTCCACCACCAGGATATTTCATTAAAAAGCATCGAAGAAAGACTGTGGCGTTGATCGTTGATTGCTGAAAAAGTGCTTCTTGCCATATCCATATATTTTTTAAAATCGGGATTAATCAATTGTGTATAAGGGGATCGTTCTATGAGGCCGGAAATGCTTTTTAAAACCTGACTGCCGTATATTCCGGTCATTCTAACAGGTGAAATCTGTCGGGCTAGCTTGTTGAAAGGAATTACATCTGCAGTACAGACATTTTCTAATCCATCTGATATATATATTGATCTCTTGATATGAGATGGATACTCAGAAAGAAATTTATCGTCATCGAGACGCAAAACATGGTGTGTTTGATTACAGAGTTTTGCAATACGGGAGGCAATACGGACATCAAGGATATCGCGATAGGTACCGCCAAAGGTATAACAAGGTAATTCCCCGGGGGTAGAATTTATGCAAGCAAGGATTAATCTTGTGTCCAATCCTCCAGTCAGGGACATTCCTATAGATCCCCCGGTAAAATATCGAGGGAGTATTTCTTTAAACGTAAAGGATAGTTCCTCAAAAAATTGGTCATTTTTTAAAACAGGTTGATTTTCCAGGGAACTTGGGTCGAAATACCTTTTTTTATAAATATTCCCCTTGGTAAAGCTCCATACTGAACTTGAAGGTAATAAATAGATATTAGAAAAATAAGTACGGTTTTCTAAAATACAATCAAAAGTGAGATATTCTCCTATGCTTTGCATACTCAGTTCACGGAGAAAAGGGAACGCTTTCAGGAGGGCCTTGGCTTCCGATGAAAAGAAAAATCCATCGTTGCTTTCATGATAATAAATTCTCCTGAGACCATATCGATCATTGAAAAGCATTGCTTTTCCATTTTTTAAGTCAAGAATAATTCCATTATACCAACCATTTAAATTTATTAAGAAATCTACGCCCTGTTCTTCGTAGAGATGAATGAGATACTCAGCATTCTCCTGGTTAAACACATGTCCCCGGTTTCTGAGATCGTGAATAACTTTTTTGCCGAGATAACATTCACCTGTTAAAAATAGTACAAGGTCTTTTTTCTCATTGTATATTGGCATACAATCAGAAAAAGATTCTTTTAAAGAAACATAACCAATATAAAATCCATTACTTTGATTGATGTAGGTTCCATGGCTGTAAAATGGTTCATGCAACATACTGTCTATCATAGTATTTAATTTTTCTTCTGCGTCACCAATAGGGTGTTTACAAATAAAACCTGTAATTCCTGGCATAGAGAAACTCCAATATTATTTTTGCGTATTAATTTGTTCGAAAATGGAGTCCATGATTCTTGATGTTAAAAGGATTTCTTTATAAGGAATAGGTGGCGGTGTATCTTCTAATATAGAATGATAAAGCGACTCTATTAGAAATTTTCTACCAGTTTTCGCAGAGTCTTCCATGATTGCCGGTAATACCCGGGGAAAATCTCTCGTGGATAACCCTTTAAAGTATAAGGCAGGAATAAGATTGTTGATGCTCGGTATCCTCCTTAAATACAGCGGTAAAATCCTCGAGGTAAATGTTTCTGTATTTCGGTGGCTCCTGTGCGTTCGATCATCAACCCACGGCTGTTTCACCGTGATTGGCCCGAGGCTTGTCAGTATTTTACGCTTTGGAAGATAGCCGTTTCGTACTGCTAATAGATGCCCCTTTTCATCCCGCTCGGTCCGGTACATGTCAAGAAACTCATCCATTTCATTCTCTATCGCTGCCTGGAGCAACCGTCGGACTCCTTCTCGCAATACATCTTCTAGTGTCATGTCAAGTTGATAAAGTTGGATAAAGTCGTTTTAATTTGATTCTGGCGTCATCAGTAGAAAAGCGCCAGTCTACCTTGGCTTGAAGAAAATTACGCTGATTTTGCCATTGGGCCACTTCTCGTTCCAACACTTGTTTGTCTGGAATTCGGCGGTTTAGACACTGGCCCGTTATAACCCGCAGTTCGATTTCAGCAATATTGAGCCAGCTGCCATGCTTGGGGGTATAATGTATTTCCAACCGGTCCAGCAGACGTCTGACTTCATGGGGTGGAAACGCCTCGTATAATGAGGCTCCAGTATGCGTGTTAAGATTATCCATAACCAGAACAACTTTCCGTGCATTGGGATAATGATTGTCCAACAGTTCCTTTATTTGCAATGCCCAATCAACTTTCGTTCTGCGGTCTGTTATCGAAACATACCGCTTGCCACCAAACGGTTCGTAAAACATGAAAAGATTGCTAACACCATTGCGTTCATTTTCATAGTCATAACGAGCAGGGATACCGGGTTTAGCGGCAACGGTACTACGGGTTTCCTTGACCAGTTGTTTGCTTGTTTCATCCATTCATACCAGCGGCTTCTCTGGATCATGCGACCGTTTGTAAACCGCCAGGATGAGACCTTTGCACAACCTCTTCATTCTTTCCATATTTAAGCATAGACCATACGCTGGAAAATGCCATTGCGCAAAGGTAACGCATTAATAATATTTGACATTTCTCCACTTTTATGCCATATTTCCTTTAAATAAACAGACTCGGAGGACATATGGGCTTCAAGAAAATGAAAACCAATCTCACCTTTACCGATCTCTCTCTTTTTGCTTCCATCGAAAAGAACAGGGCCATCAAAAGAATGGAGCAAATCAACGCCATCGTGAATTGGTCCAGAATCGATAATCTGCTCATGAAAAACTATCCCGTCGGCAGGAGTGCCGAGGGCAATGAAGCCTATCCTCCACTGATACTTATGAAATGCCTCCTGCTTCAACAATGGTTTAAGATCGATTCCGACCCCGAATTGGAAACTCAGATTAATGACAGAATCTCCTTCAAGAAGTTCTTGGGGCTCTCCTTCGATGATCCCGCTCCCGATCATTCCACCTTCTCCCGGTTCAGAGGCAGATTCTCCAAAGACACTATGCGCATGATCAATCATGAACTGCTTTCCCAATTCGCCTCTAGGGGCTTAACCATCAACGAAGGCGTCGCCATTGACGCTCGCCTGGTTCAGTCGGCCAGTCATCCCATAAGCAAAGAGAAGCTGAAAGAAGAAAAACAAAAAAGAGAAACTCCTGCGGGTAAACTGAATAAAAAGGGGAATCCTCTCAAGTTCTCCCGGGATCTCGAATCCGACTGGACTGTCAAGAATGATAAACCTCACTTCGGGATTAAAGAGCATGCTTCTGTTGATACCCGTTACGGATTTGTTCTTGCTACGGAGATAACCCCGGCTTCCCACCATGACAGTCCGTATCTCCCTCTTTGTGTCGCCGGCAGTTGTCATACGAAAGAGCCCATCAAAAAAGTGTATGCGGATAAAGGGTATTTTGGAAAGCCTAATCGAGAGTTTCTCGCCCTGAATAAATTCGAAGACGGCATTATGAGAAAAGCAACAACAGGCACTGAGCTTACTGAATATGAAATAGCGCGCAATAAATCCATTTCAAAAGTTCGTTATAGTTGAGTGGCACGAGGGAATCGCACCCTCGCGCTCTCCTAGAACTGGACGTGACAGTCTCCCGTCATCCAGCTCCTATTGTCCAGCCTTAACCTGAGAAAGCTGCCAATGAGCGAAAAGCTTCGGTTGCCTGTGCATGATACTCTGCAACCATTGACAAGCCCGACGCTTATGCCTCTTCAGGCTTTTGTATTTCCGGGTTGCCCACTGAGCAAGGATATTGTTCAGGGGTTGAAAGGTTCGGTACAGGGCTGACCTATAGAAACTACCGTAGTAGTTTATCCATCCCTTTATCACTGGGTTGAATGTTCGGGCCAGTTCATCCAGAGATTTGTCTGTACGCCTGTGCAACTTCCATTGCCTCATGGTATCGCGTATCGATTTTGCAGCTTTGTCACTAATTGCAGGAATGAAACTGACGAAAAATTTCCCCGAGCGTTCTTTTGCTAACCGAGGCCGAAACGTATAGCCCAAGAAGTCAAAATTTTGTTCAGGATAGTCTTCTTGCCGATTTGTATCCCTACAGTAAACGATCTTCGTTTTCTGTACGTTAAGTTCCAGCCCACATTCAGAAAACCGCTGTTCAATCGCCACCCGAAGTCCTTCCGCTTCGGATCTGCTCTGACAGTGACAAATCCCATCATCGGCGTATCTCTCGAAAGGAATCCGAGGATACCGCCTCTGCATCCACGTATCGAATGCATAGTGCAAAAAGAGATTTGCAAGCAAGGGACTGATTACCCCTCCTTGCGGAGTCCCTTTATCCCGATGAATCAGGCTGCCATCTTCCAATTGCGCCGGGGCCTTCAGCCATCTTTCGATGTAGAGAAGCACCCATTTGCAATCGGTATGTTTCCTTACCGCCCGCAGCAATAGTTCATGGTCGATACTGTCAAAGAAACCTTTAATGTCGAGGTCGAGAACCCAGTCGTATCGCCAGCATCGCTGACGTGCAACCCCTATGGCCTCAATTGCAGACTTCCTTGGCCGATACCCATATGAATCCGGATGAAAATACTCTTCCATCATCGGCTCCAAGTATCGCTTGGCTACCATCTGGGCAACGCGGTCTGCCACCGTTGGAATACCCAACGGTCTTGTTCCCCCATTATCCTTTGGTATATCAACCCGACGTACAGGTGATGGGAAATAGCTGCCCGAGGACATCCGATTCCATATCTTAAAAAGGTTGTCTTTCAACGCCTCTTCAAACGCTGCAATGGATTGCCCATCTACCCCGGCCGCTCCTTGATTCGCCTTTACCCGTTTATATGCCTCCCATACCTCCCATTTTGAAATACAAAACGACTTTGCTTTATCCACGAGGCTCCTCCCATTTCTGGTTGACTTGAGAATAAAGCTGAACAACGCAGCCCCTTCGGTCCAGTTCCATTACAGAACCCTTCTCCCTACTACGGGCTGCTCCGCCCCTGTGCCCCGCATCGGTACTCTCATTCTTGTGGTTTCCTCCACTTGAATTTCTCCCTTATCATCGGAACGACAGGTTCCCACGTTCCCCACAAAAGCCTGGATCAGGTTCGCGCCACCTTTATGCCGGATGCCGCCCAAGCAGTAAACAGGCACCTCTTGGACTTATCCTGGAGTCCAACAAGTCACTCCAGTTCTGACATCATCTCTACTGTTTCGACACCTCAGAAGTGGTTCGCTTGCGCTCGCCTCCCTGAACCTTACCTGACAGGGTCATTGCCTTGCCTTTTCCTTAACGCTCACCACAGTGGCTCTTTACCAATGCAGCTTAAGGTGGTTTGAAGCCAGCTCCTGCAAGCCGACTCCGAGGGGCCTACCCTCATCTTTTGTGCAGCCTCGTGGCGCACTTGTTGAACAGTATTTTGGCATTTCTCATCTTCACAATAACGCCTTTCGGGCCAGGTTTCCGAGGTTGATCAAGAATGCCATAGACGCGATGTTCCGGCAAATGGCATTCAATCTCCTCAGAGGAACCAAGGTGGTAAAACCAGCATGAGAAAGGGGGGTGATATCATCACATTACCCAGGGGTGGCCTACGTTGCCCTAAAATTGACGGACTGTGGAGGTCAAATGGACTCATCATAACAAAAATATCATCTCCTGCCCGTACTATCGGACGGATATTGAATGCGGATTCCTAAAAAATCGGCCCCAGACCCGGTCTCTGGGGGAATAGCCCATTGTTCAAAGGTCTCCTCTCAAAAGCGTAACCTCCTTTTGGTTCTTTTTTTGTTTTTTGGTAAACCGAAGGGTACGCTTTTTTATCTCATCATCTACGACTTTTAGTTATATCTCTATGTTTCAACACCTGAAATGATCTTTGCAAATTCTTCGCTCATCAAGTAGTCGTATTCGTTCTGTCTTTGTAAATGAACCAATATCTCTATGGATGATACTTCAGACACGCCTACAATCTCTTTTAGGCGCTTTACTCGTTGATTCTGCAGTTGAATAAAAGGCTCTATACTATATAGGAAATCTGTACATATATAACGTTTTGATAGCCAATAAGAGATCATTCGTCGATATAATCTCTTTAAAAGAATATTTCCCTTTTTTGTAAATGTAAATGCCGTCCGGACTCGCACTCCTCGAGGTATTATATTTTGTAATAACATGTTGGTGCATAAATGCATATGGTGGTGCCCATCGATATGTGGTGGTTGCTTTTTATATAATCTGATGAATTCTTCATATTGAGCTTTATAAATAAAATCAAATTGTTTCTTAAGAAGAGGATTGTATAGTAAAAAGTCATATTTTCCCCTTTTGAGGAATGTCATGACCTGATTATGATATACTTGCAGCTTTTCCATTTTCACTATACCATTGAAAGGTTGAGTAAAATTAAGATGTAATCCAACCCTGATTGAAGCATCCAACGCTAAACTTGCCGCTCTTTCCGAATCTTCCATAAATACCATCGCACTTGTAGATGTTATCCTTCCGTTGTGATAACAGGAAAGAATATTATCAGTTGCATGCTTCTCTAATCCAAAGTCATCGGCATTTACAATTAACATACTATTCCCCCCCGTTTCTGAATTCATGTCTCAAAAGAAAGATTGAATTACACTACATGGTATGGTGAAAAAGAGATGAGGTAACGAAGGGAGGCCGTAGGGTGACTGGAGTTACCTCATCCTCCAATACAGCGAAAGTAGTATCCCATGAGTGTAAGCCAAAGTAAAGATCAACACATCGACGTATCTTCTGAAAAGAGGCAGAGAAGAAGACATTTATCCCCTGAGAAGAAATTCCAGATATTTTTAGAATCCCAGAGCGGAAAAAGGAGGTCCGTTGCCTTGGACAAATTATCTTGACACAAAATGAAAAAACGGTATTTTCAAATAACAATATGATCATACCCTGTAGTGTAATGATTTCTTGATTTGAGGGCATTGTCTCACAAACGCGTCGATTTTATAACCACGTGTGAACTATTACTATATATAGAGAAGATATACATACTGCAATGATTCTACTTTTTGGCATAGAGTAACACAATTGCAATTACTTCATTCGGTGCGATATATCTGTGAAAAGATCTCATCCATGATCTTCATGGTCAAACGTATCTCCTTATACGGTATTGGCAAAGGCGTATCATGTGTGATTGATTTGTATAAAGATTCGATGAGGTATTTCGAACCAGATTTCGGGTGCAGATCACGACGAACGAAGCGTAATACATTATTTACTAAATTACTTGAATACTGCCCCGCATATGTACAGGATGGAATAATTTTCTCTAAAAAGCTTTTATAGCTCGACCCCCTAATTGTTATAAGTGTCTGTTTATCGTGGTCAATTTCAATTGCGTTTTTCGAACCATATACTCTAAGAAGATGGAGGGTTGGGCGAATATGCGAAGAAAATGTAAAGTATGCTGTAAACCGTTCACTATCTGATATTATTACTCTAAGTTCATCGATAATATCATATTCCTCAATACTTCTTAGTAATGGGCTTACAAAACCATGCGCAATTACATTTGGAGAATCTGTCTCCAGAAACTCAGATATTTTGGATATCCCGTGACTAATAATATTTTGTAAAAGTTTTCCAGGTAACTGCCTAACCCAGTGGTTTCTGTCGCCAAGAAGGGCCTTTGCATACGAAGCTCCTCCAAGATCATATCCGAAGTAACTCTCTACATGAACGGGGGGTCCGCCAAGATAGCCCTTTGCGATCAACTCTCGCATAGCTCTCGCAGGAGTTGTGAACTGCTGATCATGATTGACAGTCATTTTCAGATTATTCTGCCTTGCTAATTCGATTAGTTCTTCAGCCTCACCTGCATTAACAGTAAATGGCTTTTCTACGAACACATGGGAATTTGACTGTAGGCACACTTTTGCTACTTCAAAGTGGCTTTTCGGAGGTGTTGTAACGTGGACAACATCAGGTTGGGCTTGATCTAGTAATGACTTAACATCGTTAAAATGTGTACTAATCTTGAACCTCTCACACAGCTGTTTAGCCATAAGTTCTTCTCTGTCACAAACAGCCACGATCTCACAATCGGGTATGGTCCTGATTAAGGCAACGTGATCATCAGCAACTTTTCCACAACCAACAATACCTACTTTTATCATTTGGTTCCTCCAGTTTCTCTACAGAATTCAAAATATCTCCTTAAACCTATATCGGTTGGAACCTTCTGCTTCCATTCAAGCAGGTTTTTTAACTTCTCATTGGAATATCGGTTTCCCTTCCAGTATGCCCCCCACCTTCTGCGATTAAACGTCGGCGGAAGCTGTCCATATGACCAGTTCGAGTAGTTCTCCCACAGGATGCAGAACAGATAGCTTATTGGATGTGGAACATAGACAGAGAAAAAAGACTTGACGTTCTTCTTATACAATCTCAAGAGCTCTCTGGCTGTTGGCAAATCATCGTCTACAATGTTGAATATTTGCCCTTCTACGCCCGCAGTGAATCCAGCTATGGCAATCGCGTCTGCACAATTGTCAATATAGGTTAGAGGGATCCTATTTGAGCCGCCGAGGTGTAGATAGAGACCAAACGTGGCCGTGCCGACTCGCCCAGTAAGAGTACTCCTACCAGGACCATAAACAACGCCAGGTCGCATTATTACATATGGTAAACCGCTACTTTTACTGTATTCCATAACCAGTTCATCCTGTTTCAGCTTTCCGTAACAATATGCTTCGTATCGAAGCTGAGGTTCTGATTCCAATGAGCAAGTTTCGTCGAGCAATGCACCACTCCTAATCTTCATGCTGGAATATACTGAAAAGGAACTGATGCTTACGAACCTCTTCAGATCCCGGTTGCTTTTAAGAGACTCGAGTAAGTTTTTTGTAGTTACAACGGAGTTGAGAAATGCGTCGGGATAAGATTTATCACCTGTTCCGGCCGCTAAATGGTAAACAACATCCACTCCATCCATTGCTCTTCTGCAATCCTCCGGCTTTAGTAAATTACCTTTAATAATTTGGATATCCAAATCTCTATTTTTATCGACGATTACTTCAAGTTTAGTTATATCACTTGATGGTCTAACGAAACATCTTAGTTTGGAGAAACCATATTCCAACATCTTTTCAACTACTCTTGGACCTATGTAACCGCTTGCGCCAGTTATCAGTATCCTGTCATTGTGCGTAATTATGGGGTCAGTTTTCATTACGATTCCTTCAGGTCTACTATTCGGTTATGTACTTCTCTTTGATCACACTTATTCCTAAGAAAGCTAGGATTTTCCCTAAATGATCACAATCCTTTATCAAGTACTTCATGAATACATGTTCACCAATCAATAGTAGAAATGGTAAAATGAAAGTGTAAACGGGGATTGCAAGAAGAGATATAACGACACTCGACCTACTGTAAGATGGATTTGCGAGAATCCCTTGTCCTCTGAGTAATGCTCTTCTCAGCATAAATGATTTTTTCCAGCGATGAGGTGGGATGACCTCATATACTGGAGCTTCATTACACCAAACAAAATTATGTCCTTTCTCAATCATTCTTCTGAAAAAGTCCCTATCTTCTCCTCCACTGCCCAGCTTTGGGTTGAATATTATCCTATCACCTCGCAGAATATCGACGCTAAGTAAAACGTTTCCCGTCCTTGTAAATCTCCATTGAAGAATCGTTCCCGTTTCATGTGTCGGACGTTCGTAGAAATTACCCCTCAAGATCCATTTTGGAGGGGTTCCATTAAAATATGGAAGTACCGGACCCAGGGCACCATCGGCATTGTACTTCTTACATGTTTTATACAAGCAGCCAAGCCAATCTTGTTGAGGAAACTCATCGTCATCAATGAAACCCAAAAAGTCACCCTTAGCATTCTCTATAGCCTTGTTTCTTGCAAGGGCGATGTTTTGTTCCGGTTCCACATAATAGCTGATAGAAATCTTTGATTGCCGAGCACAGGATTCCGCGGTTTGCCGTGCAGATTCAAACCTGTCGTTATCCACAATGACAATTGAGTAGTCAAAAAGGCCTTCGGTCTCTTGTTCTTCCAGCTTTGACAACAATCGTCCGAGCAGTTCTGGCCTTTTGTACGTGCAAATGCATACGCTAATGTGCTTGGCTTCCGTCATCATACCGATTCAAATGCGTCTAAGTTTCATAATCAAACATGGTACAGGAAGTTAACTTTGTTATTCGCTCACACAATGATCGAAGATTGTATTTCTTTGCAGTGCCGAGTAAAGTTTGCACCAGATATCACTGTGGTTTCGATGGACGGTTCCTTTAGAATTCTTTACAAATTGTTTTCAGACCACCCCCGCTTTAGCGGTCAAGCGATTCGATTTCAATGCCATTTTGTTTTTTTCTGCCCAGTCCCCTTAGTTCAAATTTCACGAGTAAGATTCATAAACGAGGGGAAACTGCTTTGAATCCCCTTCATTAGGCTCTCGGATTCATAAAATATCTATAAAACCATGCCAAAGTCCGTCTGCTTAGCTCGGCCGCTCTCAAGATCGGTAATACTCTGCTTAGCAGATTCTGCTTAAGCTGGATTCTAAATGCACATGCGTAGCAGCGACGCGACCTTAAGCAATCCAGTATTGATTCCTCCGTGAGACAAGTTTGTATATCAAGTGCCATGGATAGCGGAAATAACTGTTGTCGGTCGTGAAAGTCCATCGCTACGAATGGGATTGCATCCGTCGCCTTGAGAAGTTGCAATGCCTTTTGACTCGGAGCCCACCCATCCGTCTTCCGGTTCCAAAGCTCAATCCCCACGACGCCACCTGCCCAAGTGGGGTCGAAACATCTCCACGCATTACGTCGGGAAGGATGTGCGAGAACAGCCACCCCGTTTTTGGACTTAACAGTTTCTAATACCACGCTCGTCGGCAAACCTTCTCCCAAAAAAGGGACTGCTCCCCAAACCAGGACATGAACGGTGTTGCTCGCGTCGCTATATTCGATGCCAGGCAAAACGAGTATCTGGTCGGAACTCGCACGAGCACAAGACTCTCGATACTGAACGAGACGTGATTCAGTGAATCCCCGATCGTGTTCCGACATCATCAGTATCCGGTAACCTCGACGCCCAAATTCGGCGGCGAGCGCTTCCAGTGACCACTTTCCGTCGTATGACCAACTAGAATGTATGTGACAGGCAGCTATGAACTCTTTTGCTTTCATCTTTTGGGCTTAAATACCTGATCACGGAATGTGTAGTAGCAATCACTTATCAAAACCTTCGGGTCGTCTTTCCGCCAATTGTAAATAGAATCTACGCATCGAACCCGTATAATGTCACCGATTGCTTTCCAAAACGAAGGCCAGTTGCTCAGCGCTTTGGACTTTGGGCCGCGTAACACGAACAACGGATACATAAGTTCACGACCCAAATGTCTGCAAACGAGTTCTGCCATGCTAGTCTGGTCTATTACGATGCGTGATTGTGCATCTATTGCGAGCCTCACGGTCCAAGCTGGATATTCTAATCCCTGCCGCCGAGCGAGGGCCATGCTACCCCAAGGCCTGCCATTTAACTCCATAAACCAAGCGGTTCCTGAATGGTCACGCAAAAGTTCAATCATAAATAAACCACACCACCCGGTTTTTCTAATTAGTCGTTCAATCGGAGGCTTAAGTTCCTCGGGTACCATCTGAGAGATACACGCGCTGGATCCGGAACCATGAGGATTCATCATCCGCAATCTCCTATGAGCACTCCACGCCCGAACCCCCTCAGATGTTGCGAGCCCGAAAATTCCTTCCCCAATTCCTAAGATAAAGGGTTGTACCAAGAGTGGCACTCGGTTCGCCCACTCAACAACTGCGCGTTCTAGCTCTCCTTGATTTTCACATATCCAACTGCGACCTTTATACAAACGGTTCTGAAGTAGCGAGACGCTCTTTGCGGGTTTAAGGATGAGCGGAAAAGATTCCATCGTATTCAATATGTTACTCGAAGTTTCTACAAGCATTGTCTTCGGCACGTTAAACCCGGCATCGAGTGCCACCTGAACTTGCACATATTTGTCCAAAGCCAAATCGACATTATCTCCGTAAGGACCAGCCAAGATCCAATCCGAATCGAGTTGTACCCTGCTGCATAACCATACCGCGTTGTCATCCAATGGTAACAGAACACATCGACGTTCATTAGTCGATACATTCAGTGAAACCAAGAATGAACGCAAATCTGAAAGCGTCGACTGCAGATCCACCTCTGGAGGGGTGATTTCACAACATACGACATGGCGACTGTGGTGCAAAGCAGAACGCCGTCCCCTCCGTGAAAAGGCTATTACACGAAATCCTTGGTCAACCAAGCTATACACTACTTCAGGTGCTGATAACGCTTCCGCAAAACCTACTACTACCATGGTTTTCATATTGTGTCATTCCTTGTTAACAAAAGATGTTACCGGCTTAAAAGCTTTGCATAATTCACTCTCGAGAAATCAGCATTTTAGAGACCGAAACATGCACTGACTGTATGATAATACTTTATAAATACTTAATTTTATGTTAGAATCCGGTCAAATTCAAACAACAGAATTTGTGTTGTCCGGATGACATATATTTGTCTTATTGGGGGCATATATGTTTTCTGCAAAGATTGCCAATCCGTATAACATCCATGCCTGAGACCATCTCATATAAGAAATTCGATTCTTGAAACATCGTTTTTGCTGATAGTAAAAGTATCCTTTCTCGCTTTGCATATTCTCTAATCCCCATTTGCAGATAAGCATTGCAAGATCCTTTGCGCTTTCGTCAAAAGTGTTTAGCTCAGTCAGGGTGATTATACTGTACGCGATGGAGTGGATATCGATCGGATACAATCGATTATGATAATATTTTGGCAGGCCGGCGGCTGTGAAAAAATTATTCCTGTAAAATTGGTAGCCTTTCCGGATGGTGTCTGTAAAACTTTTATCCCCAGTGTATTGAGAGAACTTTTTTAATGCGAGCAGGTTATATCCAGTGTGAAAATTGTCTACCCATCTTTGTGTTTTGCTTTCCCCATAAGGCCATGATCCATCTTCATTCTGCCGGGCAACAGAGAACTGCACAGCCCGGAGCGCAGGATCAAGGAATTCTGTCTTTCCTGTTATGCTATAAAGCCTGGATAAGAATGCAGCGCCCAAAAGATTTGCATTATGGACTTGACCGCGGTCAAATGGCGTATAACTGAAACATAGCTCATCCTTATTGCTTGTAATATTTAAACCGTGAAGGAGGAACTGTCCGGCACTGATTGCCATATTCAAGTATGCGGTATTTGTGTATTTTTCGTATGCGTCAATGAGTGCATTTCCCGCAAAAGTTGTGCATATAATATTAGGTTCGAACTTAGGCAAAAGGAACGCGCGATTTTGCCAGTCAAAATTGTATCCCCAGCAATAATAAGGCCGTTTTGGGCTTCTTAGCTCAATCAACCGCCGTAATAGTTGTGGGACTGGTTCATCATTATGTAATAATCGGAGATTAGAAAGCTTGAGCAGGGCCGAGCAAAAAAGGGCAATGCCTTTGGGGTTTTGGCCCTTGGGTACAAGAAAGATATGGCGGAGATTTATAGGTGCCCGCTTCATCGACTGTATGAAGATGAGCTTGCAAAGTTTATTTTGTAAAAAGGGAAGGGCGGTAAAAACACGACTGTTCAGCCCGTCGAACGGATCAAATCCGGCCCAATCATTTTTTTGGCAATAATCAAGTAAGCTAATAATAGAATCTTTGATTGTCTGCTTCGTGTCAGAATCAACTGTCAAAATATAGCTCCTTGAAGCTTGATGGCTTCGTAAAAAGTCGGATTTCTCCTCCCCTGGCGGGAGGAGATAAATGGGAGGGGGCGTAAGTGCACGAAATGATGCTGTATTCACCCTCACCCAACCCTCTCCCTTCAAGGGAGAGGGGGATTTTTTGACTTTTTACGAATGTCTCATTTTAAATGCTTTTCAAAAACTCAACGATTCTTTCAGCAGTTTTCCCATCCCAAAATTCAATCTTTTTTCCCTGAGGCACGGATCCTGACAGAATTACCTCGGTTTTATCTGTCAGCTCTTCCAATTGGCAAAGTTGATTCGTACCGTCAGTTATGGTGATAGGTCTCTCAGTGTTGGGCCTTACAGTCAAGCATGGTATCCCGAGATAGGTTGTTTCCTCCTGGATTCCGCCAGAATCTGTGATTACAAAACGACAATTGAATACCATGTTCATAAAACGAATGTAACTTATAGGGTCAGGTAAAAATAATCCTTTGCTATTATTTAAAATAGGCAACAAATGATTTTGTTCCAAATTTTTTCGCGTCCTTGGATGAATTGGAAATACAAGGGGAATATCTTCTGCAATTTGGACGAGAATTTCGCATAACTGGCTCAAGGATTCAGTGTCATCTACATTTGAAGGGCGATGTAAGGTGACAAGGCCATAGCCTTTTGGTTCCACACCAAAGTCACGATAAACATTTTGCTTTTCGATTTTTTCCCTAAGCATTTCAAGAGAATCTATCATTATATTTCCAACATTCTGAATTTTGTCAGGCGAGATACCTTCCCTGATGAGATTTTCAACCGCATCTTGTGAAGGTGTCCAAAGTATGTCTGCCAGACTATCCGTAACTACTCTATTGATCTCTTCCGGCATAGTTCTATCATATGCGCGAAGGCCCGCTTCAAGATGAGCAACCTTAATTCCCAGTTTTGAAGCTGCCAGGGTTGCAGCCATGGTGGAATTAACATCTCCTACAACCACCACAAGATCAGGCCTTTTTTCCATTATGGCCCTTTCATAAGAGATCATGACTTTCCCTGTCTGCTCAGCATGGGTGCCGCTTCCCACACCAAGATGGAGATCAGGTTTTGGAAGTGAAAGATCATGGAAAAAGGCATCAGACATATTCAGATCATAGTGCTGCCCGGTGTGCACGATAAAAGGGACAGCCCAATCCTCTTTTCTCAAAGCATGATAAAGAGGGGCAATTTTCATAAAGTTAGGTCTTGCAGCACAAATTAAATGTATTAACATTGTCTCTCGTTTCAATATGTTATTGGTAATAGCTCAACAAATCAGGGTAAAACCCTTACGGGTAAACTCCGAATAAGGAATTTAGGCGTGAGCCTTTTATAGTGCCCCTATTACATGCTATTGTTTTTCAAGAATATCTATTACGTGCTTTACAATTGTATTTAGAGCATTCTTGTCATGTTGTTCTATGTTATCCGATTTATCTCGTCTAACTATTTTCACCTTTGTTTTTACATCTTCAGTGCTTTCTAAAAGAGTAAGGCGCCCATTAGTTGATAAATAATGGTCAACCGCTCCGATCTTACCTCGGAATATGCTGTAGACGGGAACTCCCAAAGCAGCGGCTTCTCTGTTCATTGTACCACCACCACTAACCACGAAGTCAGAGTACCAAATTAAGTCGAGACCGTTGACTGCGTGCTCAGGAATAAGTATCTTTTTCGAGGTACACCATTCCGGCCATGTGTCCTTTATCAACGCTGTCTGTTTTTTTTCGTTTCGGGGCAATATTACAATCTGTGTATCCGGATTGTGTCCCAGCAAATCAACAACAGCAGAAAATAGTTTCTCACTTTCGGGATTATGATAGTGCGCTTCAGTGGCGGGAGGGCGTATAGTTACCACAATACCCTCTTTTTTTATTCCCAATTCATTGAGGATGCCGGGATCCGGCTTGAATGAGGGAACATAAACGTCTTCTTTTATTCCGGGATATTTCAAAATAGACCCGGTATAAGAACTAAAAGCGCTGTCAGGTATTAACTCGGGTACCATGATATAAGATGGCTGGGCAATCTTTTGAGTAAATTCGTAATCGGCTATCGCAATAGATGGGATTCTAAGTATTGATGATAGAAGAATCTGAGATCTGGAACCGTGTGATAATGATATGTCAGGTTTGTACTTAGACACAGCAGGCGCTAATTGGCCGGATCGTATTAATAGTCCAAAACCCTTTAAAAATACATTCTTTCCGTAATGCTTTCCGATGCTTTGATATTTTAATTTGTGTAAGTCTGCAAGCCCACAAACTTGAAAGCAATCACGGACTGTTACAAATACGGAATACTGGCGTTTTTGAAATTCACCTATTATGGGCTTAAAAAATGGTACGTGGGGTGAATTATCTAAATCGATCCATATTTTTTTTGATTTGGAGACTGACATATTCTTTGGTCCTTTCAATTTTTTTCACAAAAGTTATTGTGTGAAATTGTGATGTTCGCTGATTTTATTAAAAATATTTAAGCATTTGTTCTTTTGTTGGTGGGCAGCCCGGGATATTTATATATCCCTTTTCTGTTGCCAGCTTTTTTGTACAGTCACCAATGCAGATTACCTTTTTGTATTTTTGTTTAAGTTCAGGTTTGGAACCGAAAACAATTTCCGCGCCGGTAAAAGCATATTTTAATAACTTTAGATACATTAAAATTGTATATCTCAAATTATTTGGTGGAAATGTATTAATGTCGTGAAATAGAAAACGGCACATCGAGCAGGCCCTTGGATTTGACCATAACCGAATGCGAAATACTTTCTTATATTCCTTGTGTTGGTATTTGAAAGTACTTCTGATATCTCCTGTCTCATCTCCCAGGGTTGTGAAATCGTCGTTTCCTACCCCTATATCCCTTGATATTTTCATGTAATCAGGTTCAATAGCCCCGAGGAGCTTAATTGCCAGCGTATCAATTTCGTATGTATTATCTCCTGAAATGAGGATGTTTTTGTTAAAGAAATTATGTCCATCCAGAATTGTTAAATCCGGTTGAATAGTTTTATTAAGCTGTGCGATTGGGTCATGGAGATCAAGTTTATGAAATCCCTTTTTCATATTAGGTTTAAGAAGGCCTTTCTGGTTCTTCATGGCGCCGGAAATTCCTGCCGCGCTGCTGGCTTTCAGAATTGGCAGGTTAATATATGTTTTTTCAAATACCAGTTTGGGAAGCTGTATTGTTCCATATTTCCATTTTACCTTTGTATGTTCGACTTTGTTGAGGTCTAACAGTTCAACCCCCAGTTTTTGGGCTAATCTCGAATACCCGGAAATCCTGAAATTCTCCTCGGGATTCGATCCCGCGGCGGTGCCTTCCGCAAGAACAATCTTAACCTTATTATCTTTTTCTCTTAATACTTCGATTAAACCTTTGACTATTTTATGACGGGTTAATTGGCCGCTTTTTTCACTGACAGGGAAAACAATGTTTGGTTTGAGAAAAAACCCTTTGGAGAAATCAAGTTTTTCTTCGAAAGTGTCTATGATTTTTCTGATTGATTTTTTAATGTCTTTTTCTTCTTTTGTGATGAGAACCATAGGGATAACAAAAGTTGATTATGTTGAATATGTTATTAAGTAAATTAGTTAGTTTGGATTACTATGTTGTGTTAGTTAATTGAGCTTATTGGGTTTGTTATGAGCCCTAAGCATATTTTAAAAATCAGTTGTTGAAGAATTTGGTTTGGGTTTCTTTTGGGATGTTTAAATAATTGAATACGAATTTGAGATGATTTTTCAGGTATTCTTCGTCTTCGCTTTGTTCCGTTATCTTTAGAGCGTCTGGTCTGTTGATAAGGCCTGAACGTATTAAACCGGACAGATAAAGGCCGACCGTTGAGATGTTAAATTCTTTTTTATATGTATAATCCAGAAGAGGTTCCAGGATGCAATCATATCTCCAGCTTGTGGGTTTAGAAGGTTTTATCCATCCCGTTTGTTCTTTTAATGTTTTTTCTATTTCTTCCTGGTCCCATTTAATATAATCAAAAACATGTATTGTTTCCGGGGTGTTGCCCGGCATTTCTGCCCTCTTATAAACATTGAAACAGCTATTGGTCGGTATTTTAAATTGCCTTCTTTGATCGACGAGTTGCCGATACGCCTTCGTCTGGTAGTAAAGGAATTGTAATAACTCATTTGTGGGCAATTTTTTGACTCTTTTTAATAAGAATTTAGTTCTATTTCCCGGGTTCCAGAGTTCATCGCTTGTAATGCCGCTTAAAATAAAAGGGATATTTTTCTCATTTGCGACATTGTAAAGAACAGCATCTATACCATAATGGCAGAACATGCATTGGCCCCAGGTTGTTCCTGTACCTGATAAAGATATGAGGTGATTACGGAGAAGATTATATTCCAGGTTGTTTTTGCTTTTTATTATTATCAGATCGAGGTTAAGGCTTTCGCATACATTTTTTATGTTTTGCCTGGCCAGATCAACCAGAAAGGGGAAATCATAGCAAACTGCCAATGCCCTGAGATTGTATTTTTCTTTTGCCAGATAGGCGACGTAACAACTGTCTTTGCCCCCGCTGATTCCCAGAACGCAATCGTATTGACTGCCTTGCTTTGATTTTATTTTCGCGAGAAATTGATCTTCTCCGAGTAGTTCTTGGGCTTTATATTCCAGGCAGTGATTGCACACCCCGGACTCATTGAAGGTTGTTCCGGGATAGGTGGAGGGGATTAAACATTTGGTGCAGCGCTGGGTTTTTTTCATAGTATTGGTGGTGTGTGGGATATCAACGGGCCGATGAGGGTATCGGCCCCTACATGTTTGGATTTTTTATATTTGTTGGGTGGGAATGCCAGGGTACTTCTACATTTTTAATTTTCCTGGCGGGTGCGCCTCCGACTACTGTATAGGGGGGCACATCACTTGTTACGACTGAGTTAGCGCCTACTACGGCTCCTTCTCCGATATGGACATCGGGCAAAATAACAGCGCCTGTTCCGATCCATGCGTCCTGCCCGATGTTAATTTTGCCTTTTCTTGAATTTACATAATCTGCAATTTTTGACCAGTTTGGTTTAGTATGGAGAACTAATGTGACCCGTGGTGAAATTGAGGCGCGATCTCCTATGATCAGGTTTGTCTGTATATCTCTGAGATCATCGATAATGATGAGGTCTTCTCCTATAAAAACATTCTGGCCGATTTTATAATTGCATTTTCTTAGAAGCCAGATTCTGAAGGCATATCCGGGTGAGAATTTTGCGATGTATTTGAACGCCTTCTTTTTGATCATGGTTATTGTTGGGTTCATAGGGTTACTTGGGTTGCTTGGGTTGCTTGGGTTTGTTGAGTTGATTGGGTTACTTGGGTTGGTTGAGTTCAGGGAATTTATGATGTGGTCCAGGTCTTTTTTTGATAATGTGTAATGGTTTGGGATTACGAGGACTGTTTTTGAGCAGAGTTCCGCGTTGGGACAGTCTCCGTTGTAGTTGTAATTTTCTCTGGCCACATCTATAATTTCATCAAGGTATTTCGCTGTGTCTATTCCCTTTCTAAAGAGATAATCGGCCATTGTATCCCTCTGTTTGCTGTCCTGGAATCTGATTACAAACTGGTAGTAATTGCTCCAGCAATTTTCCCTTTCATGAGGGAGAGAAACATTTTCCAGCCTTATATTTTTGAGAAGATAAAGGGCGTTTTCTTTTTGTTTATTCACTTTTTCATGAAATGTTTCTATTCTGTCATTTAATATCGAGAGATCGCCGTTTGATATTTTACTTTGTTTGAAACCGGTTTTAGCAGTCAGATTAAGCTTCCGGTCAATACGCATTCCAATTGGATATCCGAGTGTTCCGTACCATGGTCTTTTATAGAGGGTGGATTTGATGTAAGTCGCCGTCGAGTGCAATAACTCCTGTCGGGTGCTCCATTGATCAAGCGTTTCAACATGTTTTTTTATGGTTTCTCTGAGGTAGGGTACTTGCGTGAAAATCGCGCTTCCTTCCCCCGCGGAAATATATTTGCCGGACCTGAATGAAAAAAACGAGGCGGTTGACATAAAACCGGTATAATGACCTTTGTATTTGCTGAATAAAGATTGGGCGCAATCTTCTATAAGGGGAATATCATCGGTGAGCGCGGAGATCGAATCCATGTCAGCAGGATGACCGAACATGTGTACCACAACAATGGCAGACAGATTGCTTGTTTTTTTCTCTAAATCGGATGCAGACAGGTTATAATCATCCAAGTTAATGTCAATGAATACGGGAATCAGATTTGCCTGCCTGATGGCGTCAAATACAACCGAACAACAAAACAGAGGCACTCCTACGTGTGATCCTTCAGGAAGATTCAGGGATTTTAAGATCACATACAGGGATGATCTTCCTGATGTGGTGAGAACAGGTTTTTGACCGAATACTTTTTCTAATCTATCTTCGGCATTCAGTGAAGACGCAAGGATTCCCCTATATGCCCCGGTGAGATCTGAAAGTCCATAGTCCCAGTTATAACGGGGTATTAGGCCGATTTTGTTTTTTATCATATAAAATACATCAGGCTATGTGTTTATAGATTTTTTGTTCTATGATTTCCTGCCATGAATCCGGTAGTGATCTCCAGGCTGATGTTAGAATACGGTATGATAGACTACTCTCTTCCTTGGACCCTGAGCCTTTGATTTCAGGATAATAATAATATGGTAAATCGTATGGTTTGCACCCCCACATTTCTTTATATCGTACAAGTCCGGTGTTGTTGGGTGATGTGCGGCCAAAGTCAAAGAATTTATATCCTTCCAGACATGCTTTTTCGATGGCATGCCATGTCAATAAATGATTTGGTGTTTTTTTTGTTGTGGCGAGGTATTCTGTATCGGACGCGTTGTATTTATAATAAATAGTATCGTTTAATTTTGAGAAAACTCCCGTTGCGACAACCTTCGAATCGTCTATAGCCAGCAGGATATAAGAGTTTCCACTTAAGACCATATGATCGAAGAATTTCTGAAAAAATTTCACCGGCTGTGAAGGTATGCCGTGCTTTTTTCGGGTTAGTCTGTTTAAGCGATAGAATTCCTCGATTCCGGATTGTGTGTTTTCCTCTCTTATTTCTATTTCAGATTTCTGGGCTTTTCTGATGCCGTATCTGATGGTTTTTCTGTCCAGTTTAGTCAACACTTCCGCGGGGTCCGGCAGTAGTTCAAGTGTGTGGCATTTATAATAATTGTGGCAGATCAGTTCGCTGTTGTCTTTTAAATTGCCTCTGATTTCGATGTATTTGACTTGATTTTTATGTTCGCCAATGATCGTTGTGAGCATTTTTTCTTCCTGGTCTTTGTCGCTGCTCAGAGGTCCGCAGTAATCAGAGAAGGGGAGGGAAACGATTCTCGATCCTATAAAAGGACTTTTGATAAGGAAGAAAGGTACAATGCCGGTTATTTCATCGCGTTCGTTCTTAACAACATATAATAATGGTTCTAACGCGTAGGTTTCCTGAATGGCTTTCATCCAGCATGACAGATGAAATGTGGTGCCTGCAGGGTGGGATTTGACGAAGTTGTCCCACTGGTTCATTTCCGATTCGTTATAAAGGGAAAATTTTGTGAGCATGGGGGGCTCCTCTATTAGTTGATTATGTTGATGGTATCGAAAGAAATAGGGGGACAGTATACTAATTTCTGCGGTGAAATAGGGGGACAGTATACTAATTTCTGCGGAAAAGAGTTGTCCGGATTACAAGATAAAAAAGAATTTAGTATACTGTCCCCCTATTTCCCCAGAATCGGGCCATGTTTCTTGGTAATGCGTGCCAGTATTGGCCTTCGTATTTTTCCTTTACGTAATTGAGGAATTCTTCGTAGTATTTCGACGGATATTCTTCTATTGAGAGTTTTTCTCCATTGCAGTTCATGTAATCGGGATGGGTGTTTAAAAGGGCCATGCCGCCTTTTTCAGCGATCCAATCCAGCTTCTTTTTCCAGATGTCTATGTTTTTTTCTCTCATCAGTATAAATAATGTGAAGTCCTGGGGGAGGGTATAGGGGAGTTCAATATAAGTATTATTCACAGTAAACGGAAAGATTGTGGAAACACCTTCGGGCTGTGGCTCAAACGGGTCTGTGTCGAAAGTGGACGTGGCATGTTCCATCTTTAAAAGTTTCATCCAGTCCAGGTTGCGGTGCATGGATGGGGAGCTGAAGCCGACAGAGTTCCATTCTTTCAGATAATTATTGATCAGGGGAGCCCTTGCCTGGAATATTTGTTTAGATGAAAATAGCTTTCCATCGTGGATCAGGCCGTGCACGCCTACTTCAAAGCCGTTTTCTTTAAGCTCGTGGCGAAGGTCGGGAGAAACATTGTAGCGCTCGGGAACAAAATTGAAGATAGATCGAAAGCCCAGCCGCTTTTCAAGCTCCATCAAATTGCGGGCTTTATCATGTCCCTTCGCTGTGTCCACATCATGCATCAGGATCAGGGCAAACTGTTTCTGTTCCGGCCACCCGGACCAGCCATCGGGTGGTTTGCATGCCCTTTGATCGATGGGCCAGATGTTTGAGACGGATGAACGCTTGCGGAGAACCAGTCTGCGTCTCAAAGCGATTTGAAACCATCTGGGGATGAAGGGTTTTAGGGTGTAATAGATGCTTCGCATAAAAACATAGGATCAAGGATAAAGGTTAAAGGATCAAGGATATAAATACAATTTTGAATTCTTAATTTTGAATTTTGAATGATGTTCGGGTTTCATTAATGTCAGAATAATTTGTTTATTAGCTCTTTTTTGTCCATTTTGAGATAATCAGCTATGTCGTTCAGGATACTGTTCAGCGTTCCGATTTTGATTGTTATATGGTCAGGAATAGTTATTTTATGTTCTTCATCTTTTAACGTGGAAACAAGTCTTATATGACTTCCTGTTTCTCTTCTGATTTTATATCCATATTTTTCCAGCAATCTGGCGAGTTCTCTGCCGGAAAGATCTCTTGGAATTTTATGCATACGCAAACTTTTCTTCTTTAACGATGTGGAGACGCACCAGATGAGGTATTTCTGCTTCGTCAAAATGACATTTTAAGGCGTCTTTGATATTTTCCTTCAGTTTTTCCAGGGTGTCACCTTCTGTGAAGATGGAGTGTCCGAGAGCTTGAGCGGTATATCCGCCTTCCGGATCTTCCTCTACAAGAAATATTGTTTCTTTAATCTTCATGGATTAACCTCCAAAGAGGAAATTCGGGGGACATGATACTTAATTATTTCCTCTCTCTGTGTTTTCATGGTTCTTTTGGGCTGTTTCCGTATGCCCGGAATTATCCGCGGAATTATATTATAACATCACAATACCCGCTATCTTTTCAAAATGCCTGTCCCTGGTGAAAAGCTTTAATCCATGTTGAAAGGCTACTGCCGCTATCCAGATATCGTTTGTCGGTATCGGTGTTCCTCTTGTTTTTAAACCACTTAAAATTTCAGCATAAAATTCGGCCGTATTTTCATCAACACAGTATATCTGAACGCGGGGCGAGTCGAGAAAATCTTCAAGTTCTTCGATATTCTGTCGTTCTTTAGACCCGCCCTTGAATCCGTAAAGGAGTTCTCCTATTGAAACTGAACTTATTCCGATCGAATGCGCTTTTCGCAGAACACTGACCACATCGGCAGTCCCTCTGAGGGCGTAAGAATAGATATTTGTATCAATGAGCAGATCTGTCATGTCCAGAGCTCTCTGTCGATTTTTCTTTCTGAATCAATTTTACTCTGGACATGATCAAGTTGTTCCTGTGACCATTTTCCGAACAGATTATCCAGATCATTGTATGATCTTGTAAATTTCTTTTCTTTTTCCAAGCCGAGATGTTTTTTCATTATATCAATTACCAATTGATTGATGCTCTTTTTTTCCTTTTCGGCTGTTTGTCTAATCTTCTCGGCAAGCTCAGGATCAAAGCCCCGAATTGTCATAGTTTTCATAGTACACTTCCTGTCATGGATATCGTGGATTCACATTATGACTTCATGGTGCCCTCATTATACGCCTTCACTGCTTGCCGGTCAAGGATGAAAATACGAAGGATCAAGGACAAAGGATCAAGGAACAAGGATAAAAACAAAGGATCAAGGAACGAGGAACAAGGTTCAAGGTAAAAGACGAAGGATCAAGGTTCAGGGAAATTAACGGTGAGGCTATGGTTAGCTCTCGTTTTCTAACATATTGATGATGTGTCTGGCCAGGTATTTATTGATTTTTCTATGCCGGGGAACTGGTTGGGATATTTTCGTGCTGGGGTTTTGATACCAGTCATGCTTCCCTCCATGGCGAATCAAAATGCATCCCATCTTTTCCAATTCCTTTATTAATTCCTGCCTTTTCATGCAACTTCCAGTTCAGCAATCTTACGAACACAAGGAATCCTGTCACTACAGAGTTCTGCATAAATATCTTTAAGATTTTCCTTTAATTCTTCAAATGTTTCACCCTGGGTCATGTAATCGGGATATTCTTCCATATATCCAAGCCACATGTCATTATCCTGCCAATAAACAAACTTTTTTCTTTCCATTACTTTCTCCCTGGGAACCTGAAAACTTGTTGCATTTTTAAAACTCTTAACAAAGAAATATAATCATTATTTATGCAATCTGGCGAGACATTTCCTGATATGAAAATTCCCATAGCCCTGCATTAGCTTTTGCATGTTCAATAGTCATACTTACAATATTACCTTTATCATCAACATCTATGTAGATATTCTCACTTATCTCTTTCGTCTCATAGACTTCTCTGTCTGTGAATTCCACATGAGCTGTGTCAGTATCAGAAAAATATTTCACTTTCATACTTTAACCCTC